>OKRZ01003384.1_pt1 | contig 10807 bp, 8 predicted proteins | sample 1601141 | NCBI WGS metagenome assembly OKRZ01 (sample SAMEA3541524, study PRJEB24748) | human gut metagenome | biome: human gut; feature: human-associated habitat; material: faeces | place: China | collected 2012
CCTTCCTGCATCTCTCTATTTTCTACGAGATAGGTCTGGTTTTCATCAAATATGTCCTACGCGGTTCGCCACCTCCACGCCATCGCCGGCATCGTCATCACCGCCAGCCACAATCCGCCGCAGTACAACGGCTATAAGGTCTACGCCGAGGACGGCGCGCAGGTCGGCCCGGAAGCCGCGGACGGAATCACCGCCTTCATCCGCGCCACCCCCTACACCGACTGCAAGCTGATGGATGAAGAAGAAGCCAAGGCGAAGGGGCTGCTGAAAATCATCGGCAACAAGGAAGTCGATGACGACTACATTGCGCAGGTCAAGACGCTGTGCATCCAGCCGGAACTGCTTGCCGAGGAAGGCAGCAAGCTCTCCATCGTCTACACGCCCATCCACGGTTCGGGCAACGTGCCGGTTCGCCGCATCCTGCGCGAAGTCGGCATCAGCAACGTCTCCGTCGTCAAGGAGCAGGAACTGCCCGACCCGAACTTCTCCACCGTCAAGGTGCCGAACCCGGAAGACCCCGGCGCGTTCGTCCTTGCCATCAAGCTGGCGGATGAAGTCGGCGCGAAGGTCATTTTCGCCACCGACCCCGACTGCGACCGTCTGGGCGTCGCCGTCAAGACCGGCAATGGCGACTGGCAGCTGCTGACCGGCAACCAGATCGGCTGCGTGCTGCTGCACTACATCCTCTCCACCAAGCAGAAGCAGGGGACACTCCCCAAGAACGGCGCGGCGGTAAAGTCCATCGTGTCCACGTCGCTGGCGAACAAAATTGCCGCCTCCTTCGGCGTGGAGATGTTCGAGACGCTGACGGGCTTCAAGTTTATCGGCGAGAAGATTCAGCAGTTCCAAGACACCGGCTCTCACACGTTCCTCTTCGGCTTCGAGGAAAGCTACGGCTTCCTGTCCAGCACGTTCGTGCGCGACAAGGACGGCGTGAACGCCTCCCTGCTGATTGCCGAGGTCGCTTGTGCCTGCGCCGCGCAGGGCATCACGCTCTATGATTATGTGCAGTCCATCTTCCGCGAATACGGCTATTTCGTGGAAAAGGTCGTCAGCAAGACGCTTCCGGGCAAAGACGGCTTGACCCGCATGAAGGAAATCATGAAGGACCTGCGCGAGAATCCCCCGAAGGAACTCTGCGGCATGAAGGTCACGGCGGTTCGCGACTATTTGAAGGGCACGCGCACTGCGGACGGAAAGGTCGAACCGACGGGTCTGCCGAAATCCGACGTGCTGTACTTCGAGCTGGAGAAGGGCAACTGGGTCTGCGTGCGTCCGTCCGGCACGGAGCCGAAAATCAAGCTGTACGTCAACACCAACGCCAGCGACAAGGCGGACGCGGAGAAGCTGAATGCGGATCTGCGCGTTGCGTCCGAAGCGCTGCTGGACTAAGGGCTTTGCAACGGAATAGGCAATAACGGCGCGGGCCGTGCTTCCTGATGTGGGAGGCACGACCCGCTTTTTCAAACATTCTCATCCGCTTTCAACTGATAGAATGCGTTGATAAGATCTTTCACATACCCGATATTTGCCCTATCGTCGATTTTAATTTGGCAATCGCCATTGCCATGATGCCCTTTATGTGTAACATCAGTAATTAAACGTTTCGGGTCATCCAAAGAGCCATACAGTGCATTGATCCATAGTAAAATAGAGTTCTTTTGCAATTTTATGCTGAATATACAGCGATTTCGAAGAAAAAAACCTATGTAAAGTTTTGTCGCTTTCAATTCAATATCATCATCAAATGCGAGTATATAATCTCTAAGTTCTGTATAATATTCTCTTGTTATATCACTACCATCTGCAAGACGTTCTTCTTCCGTATACACAATAATTTCCTTTGTTGCATCTTCCATAGCTTTTGCTGAGCCTATCGCTGACGTCACTTTCGTTGCAACGCTGTTCGCAGGCATTGATGAATACCCTGAAATGCTTGCAACCGTACTTGTTGGTTTTATCTGTTCAAACTGAATAATTCCGCGTTCATAGCGCTTTATTCTCCAAAGTTGCATTGGCAAGTCATTGAAATTAATTGAATTAAGCTGATGTACCGTGTAACTTGGTGCAATAAATAAGACTCGCACCTGTGTCCAGTCAAAGTCCTCCAGTCGTTTGTTAATATTGAATATCTGGTTGTATCGCAAGACAAAATCAGCCTTATGCTGCAGAAGCGTAGAAATATAGCTGTATCCTTGGTCTACAACACTGAAATTCTTATCATTTTTGTATTCGATTATGTTAAAAGCAGTACTTACTGGATTGTAAGCAACACTGTCAAATCGAAACTGAGCAACTCGAAACTCACTTGCGATAAATTGAAGTCCCAACATTTGCTCCATATTTTTTTCACAAAAGTGCTGCATCTCTTTTTCTGATGTGAATTTAATCTCTTTTAGCTCCTTTACCGGGTCAGCCATTTGCAATATCATTTACAATTTCCTCCACAGTAATTTCTAAGCAATTTTTTGTTTTATTCCACCCAAAACACCGCCGCATCGTGCTTCCCCAGCGTCGCCGTCAGCCCGTCCGCCGTCTGCTGCTTCTCGCCTGTCCACAGTTCCCGCGCCGCCGAGTACGTTCCTTCCAGCATTTCGCCCGTCACGCGAACCGTCCGCGTCTCTTCCGAGAGATTGAACAGCGCAGCATACAGCCCCTTGCCGTCCCTGCGCGGCGCAATCCACACGCTTTCGTCCTCCGTCGTCCACAGCGGATGGGCGCACGCGCTCGTCTTTTCAATCGCCAGCACATCCCGGTTCGTCAGCAGCTTCAGCGTGAAGTCGTCATTTTTCGTCAGCTCGCCGCCCATCATCAGCGGCGAACGCATCATGCACCACAGCGTCATCATCGTCCGCTGCTCCGCCTGTGTGAAGTTCGTCCAGCCGTTCGGGTCATAGCACTGCCGCAGTGCGCCGACGGGCAGCATATCCGCATCCGGCCAATGCCCCGGCGCGGCATGGACGCACCATTTTTCCGCCCGCTCAAACATCCCCTTGAGCAGCCGCCACTCGTCCCAGAAGTCGTCCGTGATGCGCCACATGTTCGCGTATTTCTTCAAATGCTCCGCCTGCTCCAGCGGCGCGGGGCCAGGCGACAAAGACAGCACAATGTCCCTCCCGCAGGCGCGGCAGGCGTCGGAAATGACCTCGATTTCCCGCTTGCAGTGCGGATATTCGCGCGCGATGTCATCGCACTTGACGAAATCCACGCCCCATTCGGCGTACATGCGGAAGATGCTGTCATAGTACGCGCGCGCTTCGGGCATGTCGCACCGCAAGCCGTACATATCGGGATTCCACGCGCAGATGCTGTTCGGGTTCGCGACCTCGTGGCAGCCCTTCCCGCACCCCAGAATCGGCAAGTGCCGATGCGCCGCCATCCGCGGCATCCCGCGCATGATGTGGATGCCGAATTTCAGCCCCAGCGAATGCACATAATCCGCCAGTGGTTTGAAGCCTTTTCCGCCTGCCGATGACGGGAATCGCCCCGGCGCAGGCTGCAAGCGCCCGTATTCATCCATCGTCAGTTCGGCAAACGGCTCGTAAGCGTGGCTCGTCGCGGTCGGCTGATACCACTGAATGTCCACAACGACGTACTCCCAGCCGAACACCTGCAAGTGCTCCGCCATGTACGCCGCGTTCTGCCGCACGGTTGGCTCGTCCACCGCCGCGCCGTAGCAGTCCCAGCTGTTCCATCCCATCGGGGGTGTCTGCGCAATCATGATATTTTCCTCCTACTATATTATGAAATCGTGATTTGATGTCTGCTATTTTTTCAGCTCCAGATACACATTTCGATACTGGCTTGGCGTACACCCTTTCTGCGTCCGGAACACGCGGTTGAATGTCGCAATCGACCCAAAACCAACGCGCAGCGCAACCTGCGTCACGGGCAGGTCGCTCTGGCTGAGCATCTCCGCCGCCATATCCACCCGCCGCGCATTCAGGTACTGGATGAACGTCGCGCCTGTGTGCCGGCTGAACATGCGGCTGAGCGTGTAGCGGCTGAACCCCGCGTAGTCCGCCAGCACATCCAGCGTGATGTTTTCGGCGTAGTTTTTATTCAGGTAATCCAGCGCACGGTTGAAAGCGTCCTCGCCGGATAATCGCCGGTGGATGTCATTCATCTCCGCGCTGTTGGCGACATTGGGCAGATACAATTCCCCCAGCGTGGCGAATACGTCCATCAGCAGCGCATAGCACCGCAAATTCCGCAGCGGCGTGTACGCCTCGTAAGCCTCCACCAGCTGCATCAGCGTTTTGCGAACGATGGGCGTCGCTTCACTTTCCGCCGTGAGATAAATCGGCTGGCGCAGCATCGGGCGCAGCGCAGCAAATTCCTTCATTGTAAATGCGGCGTTGTGCTCAAAGATGATAAGGTAGCGCTCGCTGCCCGCCGCCATGCGCAGGGCGTGCGTCGCGTCGGAGGGAACAAACAGCACCTCCCCCGCCTGCACATGATATACCTTCCCACTTACCGCCACCTCGCACCCCCCCCAGCAGCGGCACGCAGACTTCTATGGCCGAATGAAAGTGCGGCGCATAGCTGTCCGGGTTCGGCTGATGCCATACGCGGATGGTTGCGTCCCGCTGGTAGGTGATAAACTCCCGCTCGCCCTTCATCACGCGGAAGCCGGATGCCGTCAATGGTCGTTCGTGTTCCGTAATGAGCCTTCGGTTATTCATAATTTCTTCACAAACCTTTCGTGCAAGTTTGCGCATTTTTTCCTTGTCTTTTTTTCCATCATACCACAAAGCGCAACGCATTTCAAGCAAATTATAACCAAAGACGGGCAAATTTTAAGAAGTTTTTTTCTCTCGTTGAATTTATAATATGGTTGAAAGCAAACCATTTTTATTCATTTGCAACGTATCGAAATTGATTCAATTCCAGTTTGAAGGAGGCACGGAAACATGGAGCGTTCCTTTGGCAGCAAATACGGGAAGTGGATTGCCCTGACGGCGGTCGTTCTGGCGCTGGTGCTGTGGTTCGTTCTGTCCGGCGGCGTGGAGAACTACCGGGCAAAATACGAGGGTTATGACCTCTCGCAGCAGATTGGCGACATCGGGCGCAGCAGCACCTATTCGCTGTATTTGCGCGCGCATGAAGGCGCTCCGGACGCATCTTCGGACGTTTCCATTCCGCTGGTGACGGTGGATTCGGACGGCGTGACTGCACAGAAGGATGGTCTGCTGATGCAAAGCGGCTCTTCCGCAACGTTCGCCGTCACCGTACCGGAAACCGGTTTCTACAACATCCGCCTGACCTACCGCACTGAGGCGGCACGCGGCGTGGACTTGGAGCGCGAACTGCGCATCAACGGCGAAGTACCCTTCGATGGCGCGGATACGCTGACCTTCACCCGCCTGTGGCACGACGGCGGCGAAGTGCGGCAGGACTCGCAGGGCAATGACATCCGTCCGACGCAGGTGGAGGTGTTCGGCGAACAGACCGCCTGCTGCCGCGATTCGATGGGCTACATCACCGAGCCGTACCGCTTTTATTTCGAGGCGGGGGAAAGCACCGTCACCCTGATTGCGACCAGCGAGCCGATGCTCCTGACCGCGCTTTCGCTCACCGCCCCCGAAAAAATGCCGGATTACGCCGCTTATGCCGCCGCGCAGCCACAGGAGAACAGCGTTCCTGCTGACTTTGCCCTCGTGCTGGAAGGCGAAAGCAGCACCCTGCGTTCCTCCCCGTCGCTGTACGCGCGTTATGACCGTTCTTCCCCCGCCACCTCTCCCTGCGACGTGCGCCGGACGGTGCTGAACTACATCGGCGGCGATGCTTGGCGCGACGCGGGGCAGTGGATTGAGTGGGATTTCGACGTGCCGGAAAGCGGCTGGTACAACATCACCATCAAAGGTCGTCAGACCTACAACCGCGGCAGCGTGTCCAGCCGTATCCTCTATCTGGACGGCAAAATCCCCTTCTCCGGTATGGAGAACGTCTCCTTCCCCTACACCACGGCATGGAAAATGAACACATTGTCGGATGATTCCGGCACGCCCTACCGCTTCTACCTTTCCGCTGGGCATCACACGCTTCGTCTGGAAGCGACGCTGGGCGACATGGGGCAGATTCTCTCCGACATGGAGGAAAGCATCTACCGCCTGAACCAGATGTACCGCCGTGTGCTGGTGCTGACAGGCGTGAACCCCGACCGCTACCGCGATTACCACTTGGAGCAGGTGTATCCGGAGGTCATCGAAGCGATGGCGCAGGAAAGCCGCCTGCTCTATAAGCTCGTCGATGAGACCGTTGCCATCACCGGACAGAAATCCGACCGCATTGCCGTCGCGCAGACGCTGGCGGTGCAGCTGGAATCCTTCGTCGAAGATCCGGCGAAGATTACCGAAGCCTTCACGAATTTCAAGGACAACATCACCTCCCTCGGCACGTCAATGCAGAACATGCGGCAGGTCAAGCTGGATATTGACCTGATTGCCATCACCGCGGACGGCGTGACCGTGCCGCAGCCGTCGGAAAATTTCCTCGACCGCGCGCTGCATGAGCTGAAATCCTGCGTCACGTCGTATTTCGTGGATTACAATGCCTTGGGCGATGTGTACGATGCCAGCGAGGATGTGCTGGAGGTGTGGATTCTGACTGGCCGCGACCAGTCCACCGTCCTCAAAACCATGGTTGATGACACCTTCACACCGTCTACCGGCATTCCCGTCAACGTCATGCTGGTTGACCCGAACGCGCTGCTGAACGCCGTCGTCGCGGGCAACGGCCCGGATGTCGTCATTTCAACCGACAGCTGGAACCCCGTCAACTACGCGCTTCGCCACGCGGTGGAGGATTTGACGCAGTTTGATGATTTGCAGGAAGTCCTCGACCAATTCTACCCCAGCGCCTACGCCGCGTTCAGCTTCAACAGTGGTCTGTACGCGCTGCCGGAGACGCAGCTGTGCTCGATTCTCTTCTACCGCAGCGACATTCTGGAAGAATACGGGCTGTCCGTCCCGGAAACGTGGGATGATTTGATTGCCATGCTGCCCACCATTCAGGGGGCGAACATGTCCGTCGGCATCCCCTACCCCGACATTGCCGCCCCGAATCTCTCTTCTTATTACGCCATGCTCTACCAGCTTGGCGGCGCGCTCTACAACGATTCGGCGACCCACACCACCATCAACAGCGAAGCGGGTGTGCAGGCGTTTGAGCGCTACACCAGCCTCTACAATGACTACGGTCTGCCGACCATCTTCGACTTCGTGAGCCGCTTCCGCTCCGGCGAAATGCCGCTGGGCATCTTCGACTACACGACGTTCAACACTCTGACCGTCTCCGCGCCGGAAATCCGCGGTCTGTGGGACATTGCGATTCTCCCCGGCACTTCCCGCACGGCAGAGGACGGCAGCACCTATGTGGACCACTCCGGGCATTCGCAGGGCGCCTGCTGCATGATGATTGCCACCGACAGCGAAACGACAAAACAGAATGCGTGGCAGTTCATGAAGTGGTGGACGTCCACCGACGCGCAGGTGCGTTTCGGGCGCGAGATTGAAGCCGTCTTGGGTTCGTCCGCGCGCTACGCCACCGCGAATATCGCCGCCATCGAGCAGCTTTCCTGGTCAGAAGCACAATTGGCAGTCATCCGCGAACAGATGACGTGGGCAGTCGGCTTCCGCGAAGTCGCCGGCGGCTACTACACCACGCGCCACATGACCAACGCCGTCCGCAAAGTGACCAACGACAAGACCGACCCGCGCGAAACCCTGCTGGATTACGCGCGCACCATCAACGAGGAAATCAATAAGAAGCGCTTGGAGTTCGGTCTGCCGATCGACGAAGAGACGCCCTGAGCGAAAGGAGGAAGCATTCGTCATGACCGCGTTCTGGAAAAAGTACTTTGCGCTGAGACAGCGCAATGCGCGCATCGCGTGGGACAGAGCAAAGCACATGAAGTTCTGCTATGCGTTTCTGGCGCCCTACGCCCTGCTGTTTCTGACCTTCTACATCCTCCCGATGCTCATCTCCATCTACTACTCCTTCACCTACAACAACATTCTGGAGCCCGCGCGCTTCATCGGGATGGACAACTACATCACCCTGATTTTGAAGGATGATGTTTTCCTGACCGCCGTGAAAAACACGTTCCTGCTGGCGGTGATTACAGGGCCTGTGGGCTACATCATGTCATTCTGCTTCGCGTGGCTCATCAACGAATTGCCGCGCTGGGTGCGCACGATTGCCGTCGTCATCTTCTACGCGCCGTCCATTGCGGGCAATGCCTACTACATCTTCTCTATCATCTTCCGCGGCGACGCGTACGGCTACCTGAACGCCATCCTGATGAAGCTGGGCATCCTCAACGCCCCGATTCTCTGGCTGACGACGCCGGATTACATCATGCCGGTCATCATCATCGTCACGCTGTGGATGAGCATGTCCACGGGTTTCCTTTCCTTCGTCGCAGGTTTGCAGGGCGTTGACCGCTCGCAGTACGAGGCGGGCTATGTGGATGGCATCCGCAACCGCTGGCAGGAATTGTACTACATCACCCTGCCGAACATGAAGCCGATGCTGATGTTCGGCGCGGTCATGTCCATCACGTCCGCGTTCGGCGTGTGCGATGTGCCGATGGCGCTGGCGGGCTTCCCCTCCACCGATTACGCCGCGCACACCGTCGTCACCCACCTGTTCGACTATGGCTTCACCCGCTTTGAAATGGGCTATGCCTCCGCCATCGCCACCTTGCTGTTCCTGGTGATGATTTTGTGCAACAAGCTGATTCAGAGCGCTCTGAGGAGGATTGGCACATGAGTACCATCAATGTCCGCAGCTACAAAGGTCCAGTCAGACCGGACGGCACGCCGATTGAGCTGCCGCAGAAGGTACTGAAGCTGACGAAGAAGTCGAACATGCGCCACAAGAAGCCGAACCGCTCCCGCGTGGGCGACTTTCTGGTGGGGCTGCTGCTGTTCCTCGTCGCGTGTGCAATGGCGTTTCCGCTGGTGTTCGCCATTTCGTCCTCGCTGAAACCGCTGGATGAGCTGTTCCGCTTCCCGCCGACGCTCTTCCCGCGCCACCCCACCATCGACAACTTCTCTGACCTTCTCGTCACGATGGGGCAGAGCTGGGTTCCCTTCTCGCGCTACATCACCAACACCGTCGTCATCACCCTTGTGGGTACATTGGGACATCTGCTGATTGCGTCCCTCGCGGCGTATGTACTGGCGAAGTACGATTTCCCGCTCGGCAAGCAGTTTTTCGCCCTCGTCGTGACGGCACTGATGTTCAACGGCTATGTCACCGCGATTCCGAACTACCTGACCATGACGCGCCTGAACCTTGTCGACACGCACTGGGCGGTCATCCTGCCCGCGTTCGCCGCGCCGATTGGGCTGTTCCTGATGAAACAGTTCATGGAAGGGCTGCCCATGTCGCTGATTGAGTCCGCGAAAATCGACGGTGCAAAGGAATTCCGCATTTTCTGGACGATTGTCATGCCCAACGTCAAGCCCGCGTGGCTGACGCTCATCATCTTCTCCGTCCAGAACCTCTGGAACGCCAAGGCGTCCGCCGTCATCTACTCCGAGGCGCAGAAGACGCTCGTCTACGCGCTCCAGCAGATTCAGGCGGGCGGCATTGCCCGCACGGGTCAGGCGGCGGCGGTTACGGTCGTCGTCATGGCTGTGCCGATTCTGATTTTCATCCTCAGCCAGAGCCAGATTCTCGAAACGATGGCGACATCCGGTCTGAAAGATTAAGAGAGGAGGACGCCGATGAACCGCATGGTTTCCCGTCTCTGCGCCTGTCTGGTAGCGTTCTCCCTCTTCGCCGCACTCTGCGGCGGGATGGTCGCGCGCGCCGCAGACGGCTTTGACTACAATTACACCTACACCTACGATTACTGGGGCGACGAACGCCAGTCGCCGGATGCCTACCGCACCAGCGCCATGCTGTCCAGCGTCTCCCTTGGGCTGGAAACGCCGATGCGCACCCCGCGCGGGCTGACCGTCTCCGGCAATGACATCTACATCGTCGATACGGGCAACAACCGCATTCTGCAAGTCGCCCGCGACGGCGAAAGCTTCACGCTGACCCGCGTGATTTCCGAAATTTCCGGCGACATCACCCCAAATACGCTCTCCGCCCCGCAGTTCCCGTTCAAGAAGTTCTGGTTCGCGGCGGTCATCATCACCGTCATCATTCCGCCGCAGACGATTTCGTCCTCGCTTTACCTGCACTTCAACTTCTTCGACATCTTCGGCATTTTCAAGGCGACGACGGGCAGCAGCCTGAATCTGCGCGGTTCGCCCATTCCCTATGCGCTCATGTCCGCAACGTGCATGGGGCTGAAGAATGGGCTGTACATCTACATGATTCGCCAATTCTTCACCGGCATTCCGAAGTCGCTGGAGGAAGCGGCGTATGTGGACGGATGCAGCATTTTCAAGACGTTCTGGCGGGTGATTCTGCCCGACGCTGTGCCGATTCTGGTCTCCTGCTTTCTGTTCTCCTTCGTCTGGCAGTGGACGGACACGTTCTACTCCAAGCTGTTCTTGGGGAACATCAAGCTCCTGAGCCTTGAAGCCTCTACCGTCGCCGACCGCCTGAACAGCTACGTTTCCATTCAGCTGGGGCTTTCCGGCGGCGCGTCGATGGGCTATCAGCAGCAGATGGTTTCGACCGCCACGCTGATGCTCGTCGCCCCCCTGCTCGTCCTCTACCTCTTCGCCCAGCGTTCCTTCGTCGAATCCATCGCCGCGAGCGGCATCAAGGGATAATGGGGAGGCGCCAGAGGCTCTGCCTCTGGACTCCGGCAGGGCTCTGCCCTGCACCCGCGAAGGGT
>OKRZ01003386.1_pt1 | contig 10797 bp, 12 predicted proteins | sample 1601141 | NCBI WGS metagenome assembly OKRZ01 (sample SAMEA3541524, study PRJEB24748) | human gut metagenome | biome: human gut; feature: human-associated habitat; material: faeces | place: China | collected 2012
GGAGGGCGATGTACTGTTCATCGACGATATCCGGCAGTTGATCAGCCAGATAAAAACGCTGGCAGAAGTCATGGAAGAAAAATCAGAAAAGGACTTCACGGTAACGGCAGTGGGAGAGTCGGAAACTCTGGTCGCAGATGCGGAAATCATCATGGAAGTAGCGGATAATCTGTTGTCCAATGCATTCCGCTATGCCAGTCAGAAAGTCGGGCTGAAGCTGACAGTGACGGCGCAGGATCTGAAAATGAGTATCGGTGATGACGGAACGGGATTTCAGGAAAATACCGATACGGTGACACAGGCGTTTTATCATGAAAATTCGCAGGATGATTTAAAGCATTTTGGAATGGGTATGTATATCAGCCGTATCTACTGCGAACGGCATGGCGGGAAACTGCTGATAAAAAATGCAGCAGATGGTGGTGCGGAAATTGAGGCAGTGTTTAAAAATTATGTATCAGAAAAACAACAGCAGAAATAAATGGCTGTTGTTTTTTTGTTGTGATTTGTAGGCTATGCTGTTTGTAGAAAAAAGAAAGGCGGGATGACTTATGAAAGCAATCATAAAAAGGAATCTGAAAAATTATCTTAAAAATCCGATATTCTGGATCGGTTTGATTGTTGTTTTAATCAGTATGTACCAGACACTTGCACCTTATCTGTCCATTCATTACGTGAAGCCGGATGAAACCTTCAGGAAGGTAAAAATGGCTTCCGATGGGGATGTTATGGAGGGATGTATTCCGGCAACACCGGATAAGGAGAGAGAACTGTGGGAGAAAGAGATTGTAAAGATACTTCAGGACACAGAGAATGGGTTTGGCATGTCGGAAGTAGAGGCGGAGGCAGTGATATCTGAGATGAAACAGATGGAGATTACGGAGGCGTGTCAGTATCTGAAAACGGAATACCACTTTAATGGTGCCAATTATGTGTATGAGGACGTTTCATGGTATCAGGGAAGCCCGGAGGAAGTCAATCGGTATATCAGAGAAAATCTTGAGAAACATCCATTCTCCTATTATTTCGGAAGAAAATTTACAGATTTTGCAAGCCTGCATATGGCATTCTTTGCAACGGTTCTGCTGGCGTTTTTATTTTTCCAGGATATGAGGAAAAATACTTATGAATTGCTGCACACCAAACCGATGACGGCTTTTCAATATATTGCCGGGAAAATAAGCAGTGGATTTCTCATCATGACGACGGCACTGGTCATTATGAATATCGTATTTATCATTTTGTGTTATGCCACGGCAGTAAAATCAGGATTTGCTATGAACATACTGGATTTTGTTCAGAATTCGATCCTGTATGTCCTGCCGAACATCCTGATGATCTGCTGTGTGTATGCGGTTACAGCGCTGCTGTTTAAGAATCCGCTTCCAGCGGTTCCGGCGCTGGTTCTTTATATCATTTATTCTAATATGCTGACATGGGACAGCAAAGGACAGTGTCATGCAAGACCATTCTCTATTATGGTTCGATTTCCGGGGAATTTTTTTGAAACGGAATTGCCACATCAGGTATATCTCAATCAACTGCTTCTTGTGGCAGCATCCATACTGCTCATGTTTATAGCGGTGTGGATGTGGAAAAGGAGGAGAGTACATTGAAGAAAGAAGTAAAAATATGTATGCCATATTATAAAATTGCATATTCAATCGCTTTTGTTGTGATATTGAGTGCAATCCAGCCTGTTGTATACGCAAAAGAAATCGGAGGGGCAGTGGAAAGAGCTGTTTCGCTTCTGGCAGTCGTTTTCTGTGCAGATACTTATCTGGTGGAAGTGCAGAGCAAACGCTCGGAAGTATTCTGCCTTTATAATCTAAAAAAGCAGGCAGGGGTAGTTTATAAAAGACTATTTGTGCAGGTAGCTTATCTGATTGGAATCAGTTTGTTGGCATATGGACTCTTTTATTGGCAGAAACCGGTGAATCTGACAGAAGAATTAGATGGCGGTGCCTTGTTTGGAATTTATTGTATTGCGATTCCCGGAACTGTTTTGTTTTGGAGTGTGCTTTCCGTAACTGTCAGCAATCTGGTTCGAAACAGATGGATTGGTATGGGTGTCGTGCTGCTTTTCTGGTTTTTCTCTATTTCCGGAAAGGCAACTCAGTTTTTGAAAAACTGGGGACCATTTTCCTACGGAACTTGTGATTTCGGTAAGCTGACAGAGTGGAGATGGCTTGGCGGGAAGGTGCTGTGCGTGGTATTTGCGGGGATGATGCTTGCATTTGTTCCTAAGATATTAAAGAAGAGAGGGTAAGATTATGAGTATAAGAATAGACGATTTAACAGTAACATTTAAAAATGGAGTGACAGCGGTAGATCATGTGGATCTGGAAATCCCACATGGGATATTTGGTCTGTTAGGTGAAAATGGTGCAGGAAAAACAACGTTGATGCGGGTGCTTACAACGGTGCTTGCACCCACAAGTGGAAAAGTTCTGTTAGATGGTACGCTATATTGCGAAGCAAATTACGAAAAGATACAGAAAAAGATTGGGTATCTGCCACAGGAAATTGATCTGTATCCGTCTTTGACTGTTCGAGAATGTCTGGAGTATATGGGAGATCTGGCTGGAATTGAGAAAAGAGAAAGCAAGAAAAGGATTGATTACTATCTGGAGAAGACCAGTCTTGCAGACCATCAGAAAAAGAAAATGCGGCAGCTTTCAGGTGGAATGAAGCGAAGAGTTGGATTAGTGCAGGCATTACTCCATGAGCCGGATTTTTTAATTGTGGATGAACCAACAACAGGGCTCGATCCGGAGGAACGCATCCGTATCCGTAATTTACTGGTAGATTTTGCAGAAGAACGCACCGTATTATTTTCAACGCATGTGGTGGAGGATCTGATGGCAACCTGTAATCAGCTTGCGGTTATGAAAAAAGGTAGATTCCTTTATACAGGAACAATGAGGGAATTATTGAATAAGGCAAGAGGGCATGTATGGGAATGCTGTACAGAGGACGAAAGCCTTGCAAGAGAATTAGAAAGAAAATATCATATTTCCAGTAAGCAGTATACGGAGGAAGGAATTAGATTAAGACTGTTAGGGGAGAATATGCCGTCAGAAAGTGGATGTATAGCTTGTGACGTAACTTTGGAAGATGCATATATCTATGTAACCAATCGATAAACATTGTTAATGAGGAGTGAAAGCTAAATGCTAAGAAAAGCAGGTGATGTTATGGGAAAGTGATGATTCTTACCATTTCTGATTCCGAAGAGGGAATCCTGAATAAAATTAAATCAGTTCTAGCCTGCGAAAGTACGTTAGAAGTTATGGAGATTACAAATTCTGAAAAGTTGACATTCCAAGGTTTGGAAATAGACCAGCTTCAGCGGAGCGTAATCAAAGATGGTAAGGTTGTGGAACTTACCAGACATGAATATGACCTGCTTTTTTATCTGGCCTTATCCCCCAATCGGGTATTTACAAAAGAACAGATTTACCAGCATATTTATGAGGATGTGGAGTCAGAAGTGGATAACCGTGTCTATGGGTTAGTCAAGAATCTGAGAAAGAAAATAGAAGAAAATCCGGAAGAACCGCACTACATAGAAACGATACGTGGTGTAGGCTACCGTTTTCGGGCATAAAAAGAGCCGTCCGATTGGGCGGCTCGAAGTATTTAAACAGCAGTTTTCTTCACTGCCTGTTTATAGTTACCGGTAGCATCGTAATCTCCAGAGAGGAGCAGATTCTGGCGAAATTGCTCCAGTTTGATCTTGAAGCGTTTCCCATCCTCAACAGTCGTAAGCATGGTAAGAGCTTCTAGCATTCCCTGAATATATCCGGTTAGCAGGTAATATCTGCAGGGTTCTTCCGATGGTGAGATATTGGACAGGGTTTCTTCCAGATGTTCCTGACGTTCCCTGAGCCATGCATCCCAGACATCCAGTTCCAAATCAGTCATGGTGTTCCTCCTTTAAATCTGATGATAATCGTCTTTGGTGTGGAGGGGAGAAGTTTCATGCACAAGCATTTTTCTGCTCCAGATCCAAATATGGATTTGTAAATTCAAAAATAATAAGTTCATCCGCATCGAACATGAGCTCCAACTCTTTTAGTGTAGCTGCTGGATATCCGCAATCTCTGAATCGTTCTAATACGTCTGTTTCCGTTTCAAATGGTTCACCGTCTTCCAGCTTTTCTCCGATTATTAAGCCACATGGAGTCAATAGGCTTTCTTCATATAAGCGGACACAATATCGGTCAGGGAAAAATAGGTGTGCTTCATCCGTGTTATAATAAATTCGTTCTCCAGGTTCTATGCTTTGCATCACAAAGGGAACATGATATGCAGCGGCTATCGCCTGATATGCTTCATAAAGTGGAGTCCATGCTGTCTCTAAAGAAAGTAGAATATACGTATCATTCCATTCCATGTAGCTGACATTTCCACGAAGAGATATTCCGGTGGAATCTATTTTCTTGTGGGAAAATAAATTGCCAATCCAGCATAAATCAGGATTCTGGTTCAGAATGATGTAGGTTTCCAGGTCCTCCCACAAGTCATATAGTCCTTCCGGATTTCCTTCTGTATAAAAGATCACATCATCACAGCAGATATTTGCCATTACACATCCACCTCCGTTCCAAAAGTTTCACCCATATTCTGGTTGGAAACCGTAAGGTTTACAGGGGATAAGGTGCCAGAGGCAAGCCATTGTTCGATTGCATCAATTACCTGCTCCAGCGTGTCGTTATAAGCCACATTGCAGTCTTCCAGTCGGAGAAACTGCAGGTATGCTTCATGAAGAAGGCTTGGATCATCACGCAGCGTTTCATATGGAAGGTTGCAGAGTCCGATTCTTTCCTCCAGACGTTCCATGGAGCGGCGGATGAAGTCGCAGGAAATAAATTGTTCCCGGTAGATGTTATAAGCAGCTTCAAGCTGGTCATAGGTCAAAATAAATGAGACTTTCTCGCAAGGATTAGATGGTTGTTCTTTCATGGTAAATTCCTCCATTCATACTATGATTGGCTGGTGGTACGGATTCTCTTTGTTCGGGAGTAAGATGCACCAGCAATTTCCAGCGCAGGTCGATCTCCCGGTGAATCCGAACATTAAGTTTCATCGGTAACAGCCTTCCAAACTTTTTTGTATCATTGCTTTTAATGTATTTGTTTGCGTCAAAAAATTGTAAATTGTCGGTTCTTTTTCTATATCATCCAGATCTGCGACCAGACAAGTTGCCTGATTCACATAGGGCCAGAGTGCCTGTTCGACCATATGGCGTAGTTCCAGTATCAGAGGATATATCTGTCCTACATCATAGGTTTTGGACATGCAGGAGCTGATTTTCTTCAGCATCCCGGAAGTTTGTATCATCTGGTTGATGACGGTACATTGTTCCTCCACATCTGCATCCGGATTCAGGACCAGCCGGTGGAGCAGCACAGATTTTGCATAGGCAGAAGCGGTCAGGTTGATGTTTCTGACCAGTTCTTCATACGGCTGCTTATACTGTGTCTTCAGCACTTCCAGAGGCACATGTTCCCGGTTCTTCTTTAAGGTGGAGAGGAGCCCCGAAAGGCAGCTCTCCAGTTCTTCCATTCTTGTCAAGCACACATCGCCTCCAGCTCCATCGGAACACGGGTGTAGCTGAGACGGTAAATACTGTTGCAGGTCTCAAATACCACACCGTTTTCGGATACTTCCAGAATACTCTGCACCGGACTGGTAGCAAAGGTCTGGTTATAACTATAGATCCACGCCCGTTCTCCCAGATGGAGGGGCAGGGACAGGATTCCGGTGAGGACATATTCTTTCTTTTGGGTGGTGTGTAAGGTTATATTTGTATTCTTCATTGATTTCACGCTCCTTTCCTTACTTAATTTTGTTTGCAATTACGGCAGCGACCAGTTTAGCGCATCCCAATTCCATCTCGGATAAATGCTGTCCGGTTCTGGAACAGAGAAGAAGTGCCAGCGGCTCTCTGTCTTCCCTTAAAATCGGGAAAAAAGCACAAACCGGTTGACGGGTGTTGGATACCGGGTAGACAGGGCAGTTCTCAGCAGAGATCAGTTCCTGGCCGTCCGCAACCAATTCGGCGAGTTCTTCTGTAACGGGAGTGCCTTCCGGAAGATAGATGCCCGCAGATACGAGTATGTGAGCCTCACTGCAAATTGCGATACCACAGTGGATGACACTGTAGAGGACGGAAAGATAGGAAGCCATTTCCTCTTTTCCGTTTAAGTGGGTAGGGCATTTGCGTAAAAGCAGCTCCATTCCCACATTTTCCAGTTCCAGTGCATCTCCGTCTGAGAGCTTCATTTGTTTCCGGATTTCTGCAGGGATGACGATACGCCCCTGAGAGTCCATGGTCCGGATGAGTGCAATATTCATAACTAAAGTCTCCTTTCTTAAAAAGAGGAGAAGCAGTAAAGTACCGCTTCTCTTCTGAAAATTTAGGCAGCGTAAGGCGGAGCCTGTGCTGTCTGTTGCATTTGACTGTTCTGCTGGTCTGCCAGCATCCGTTTTCCGTTATTGATCAGTGATGCAGCAATCACCGTTTCCCAGTTGGAAATATAGGAATCCGTCCGCTTCAGAAGCGTGAACAGATCCATGTCGGTAAGCTGGATGGCTGTCGTCTTTTCGGACTGGAAGCTGCGTGGCTGCATGTAGGAACCACCGTTCTTATTCTGTGCTTTGATGCCTTTCCCATTTACAATCTGGATTTTCCATGGGCTTTTCATAGGCTGCCCTTTGGAATCATAGGGATGTCTGGAGATATAAAACATCTGGGCTGTGGAATAACCGTTCTGATCGGGATTGCCGTAGATCTTGCTCTGGCTCCATTCAAATTCCTGAAAACCGGAAGTGATCCGGGTTAAGAGGAACTGGATCTGTTCCGGTGCCAGGTTGAAACGGGTGATGATATTCCGGTCTCCGGTACCGTTGGAATAATCCTGAATGGTGATGCAGATTAAAGAATGTACTTTATGCCCGTTTTCCTGATATTCCCCTTTGGCATGTAGCTGTGCATAGTTGCCGAGTGGTGCGTAGCGGAGCCGGTCATAAAAGGCAATGAGTGCCCGGTCATTCTGGATCTTGCAGATCTGGTCGGTAATCCGGTTTTGATAAGTTTCATTCATGAGTATTCACCTTCCTTTATTTGAGATGCTGTTTGACAAGCTGTGCCATATTCTTTGGAAGCTCTTCCAGTTTCGTGATATCCAGGAATCCGTCCTTGTAAATCCTGCGGATATTTTCCTTATCGTCACCAATGGCAGCCGCAAACAGGATGACATCCCGTTTTTCGTATTCTTTCTTGATGCCCCGCAGATCTGCCTCTGCTTCCGTTCCGCTGTAGCCGTAATCGGCTGGCTGACCGTCAGAAATCAGGATCAGCAGCTTCTGAAGCTCCGGGCGTGTGCACAAATGCTCTGCTACGAAGCGGAGAGCTGCGCCGTCCCGGTTCCCGTTGCGGTCGCACATATCCATCAGCCGGTAACAGTCCTCATTGTCCACAGAATCAAATTCTGCATAGGAGTAAAGAGCAACGCCGCCTGCATCCGTGGAATGCCCGTAAATGGTGATAGGGATACCGAGGCTTTTACAGAAATCATAAAGGACAATGGCAGTCTTTCTTGCATGTGTCATCCGGTCACCCCAACCCATCGAACCACTCTCGTCAATCAGGAGGGCAACAGCCAGACGTTTTTCCTCTCCTGGAAGTCTGGTTCTGGTAAAGATGGTTCCGTCTGTCTTATAGAGAGCATGGGAGTCCAGACGTTTTCCAAACAGGAGATTCTTCTGCTTTCCGCCTTGCTGTTCTTCTTTCAAAAGCGGCAGGATGGTGCTTTGCAGCTTTTTGGAAGCCCGCAGGAGCGGGGGAGCAACTGTCTGGTATTCATTCTTCAGGTAATCGGAAACACTGGTCAGGCGATGGATGGTAACATGGATGCCTGCATGGGCATTGCCGTAATGAATATCATTGGCTGTTTTCTGCAGTTCCTCGGTCAGTTCCGTCTGACAGTCTTCCTGCACCTTTTCTGCAGCCACATCGTTCAAGATCCGGAACAGATCCTCTGCAGCATGCTCATAGCCGCTGCCCTGATACTGACTGACATAAGTGACGCCGGGGTTGTTTTCATCCAGAATGGTATTGGTCTTTGTAAGAGCGATGCGCCCGCCTTCTTCCGAAAGCACCTGTTTGGCTTCCTCTATAGCATCCTCTTTGGTACGTGGACCGGAAGGAGCATTGCCCTCATCATTCCCGCTTCCTTTTGGGGAAGCTGGTTTGATATTCTTTGGAATGGCACCGCTTTTTCCGGTCGGAAGAGGAGCGCCGCTGCTGACTTCATCCCCTAGAAGATCTTCCAGAGCATCGGCAGCGGAATCCTCGCCATGCATTTCCAATTCCTCCCGTGTTTTTTCGATGAGCGGCTGGATATAGTTCCAGGTCAGGGCTAAGAGCGCATTGGAAACCAGCATCCGGTCAGTGCCTTTTTCCGATTCCATTGCCGTATCCAGAAGATCGGTACAATCGGAAATGGTATCCAGATAATCCCCCTGATAGCCGGTGGGATTGTTGATGTTTCCGGTCCGGCAATAGGAAAGGATCAGGTTGGCAATGATGGAAAATGGCTGGTATTCTTTGTCAATTTGTTCCTGTATGGAAGGAATCTGTTCGGACATACGCAGGTTATTGAGTTCAATCCCCTGTCGGAAGGTGCCGTGGAATTCCTCACACATACGGTCTTCAATATGGATGTCTTCCAGAATGTTTTGAAAAGTTGCGGCGCATCGTGCCAGTGTCAGGCATCCGGCTTTGTCCTTTTCTTCTAACACTTCTTTGATCTCCTCCAGTGCTGTCTGATAAGCTGGAAGGGATAGCTCCGGCTCCTTCGGATAGAAGGAACCGTTTTCCAGACTCCTCAGATGAACAGCGTGGGCTGTGAAATCAGAATAGAGTAAGTGCCCCACTTCATGCCCGGTGAGCCCTGTCAGGCTCTGGGAACGTAAGAAACGGGTGGGGAAAGACTGGGTGATCGGGTTCGCTGCGTTGAGATGTACCTTATAATTGTCGGTATATGCAACGCCTGCCTGTTCGGAAATGTCCCAGTCCAGCAGTACCTGCAGTCCATACCGGTAACGTCCGGTAACGGCTCTGGCAAGGGAGGTCTGGTACTTCTGATAGGCAGCGGAGAGGAATAACTCCTCATCCGCAATGGAATCCTCTTTTGCCCGGATTAGTTTCTTTAAATTTCTTTGGCTGTGATTCACGTGATATTCTTCCTTTCTTTTCTTAGATTTTTTGTCAGCAGTTCCTCCATCGTGCAGCCGTAATACACAGCAAGGCGAAGGACGGCATAAGCCATCGGGGAGGAGTTTGCATTTTCATAATTCATAATGGTTTTCGGGGGAAGATTTAAGATTCTGGCAACTGCCTTTTGTGATAACTTCGGTGTTTTGGCTTGCCGGAGATAAGACAGATTATCTGCCAGATGCTTTCGGATCTGGGCTTCTGTGAGTGCTGCTTTTCTCATAGGCGTGTCCTACGCAGCAAGCACAGTATCCAGACAGCTTTCTTCCACTTCCGTACGGTTCTCAGCATCGGCAGAGGCAGAGGCAAGCACCGTGTAACGGGCCGCTTCCCGGATATCCCCGCAGACCATGTAGGACTGCACCCAGGAAATCAGCTCCCTCATGCCACAGCAGCCATCTGTAATGAGATTTTCCCGGCAGTAGACAGCCATGGATTTGACAATGCGTGTCATCAGACGTACCGTTTTTGCATCCTTGCATCCGGTAACAGCCATGGCACGTTCTACCTGTGTATCCTCATCCGGTTCATCCAGATCAATCACAAGGTTCATTCGGGAAATGACAGACTGGTTCATCTGTTTACAGCCTGCATAGTCATTGTTTGTGGTGATTACGATGGTCGTATCCGGATGACGGTGGATGGTTTCTCCGTTTGGAAGATATACGCTGTTACAGCGGTCTAAAAGGGAGTTAAGTCCAACCAGTACACCGGGATTAGCAATGACCGTAGGCTCCTGTATCTCAAGAATATACCCATAGCGGATGGCTTCGACTAGAGGCGTATCCACATACTGGAAGTTCTGTCCGGAGGTGTGTTCCTTATAATAGCTGTGCATTTCATCAAAAATCGTATCGATCAGCTTCTGGTAGGTGTCCTCGGCAGAAATTTCTTCATCATAGTTTCCGGTCAGCTTCTGATAGGCACCGGAGGGATCTAACTGGATTTCCTGAAAAGACGGGTACTGCCGCTGAAGCCGGGTGCGTTTTCCGTCCACATCCGGAAGAATCTGACCTAAAAGGTCGAATACCTCTGTATTTGCGGAACAGGTAATGCAGCGGTAAGGAAGGTGAAGTGCGGAAGCAATGGCTTTGGCTCCTTCGGTCTTTCCGGTACCTGCCGGTCCCCGTAAAAGAAAATTCCGCATCGGCTGTGTGGTATCCGTTGTCAGTTTTGCGTGTTCGCAGATCCGTTTGATTTCCGGAGGGATGATGTACCACTCTGCCAATGTCGGAACAGATACCTCCTCTTCCGGAGACAGCCTTCGGGATGCGGTCAGGATAAATTTCCCAACAAAATCATCTCTGGAAATGGCTGCCTGTGCTTTCTTAAATCCACTTCCTGGACGTAACACCTGAAAGTCTCCATGGAGCACTTCGGTTGGTGCATAGACCCCCTTCTGGATATTTAACGGTTTGATCAGCGACAATACGCCGTTTGCCGGAAGGTCAATCTTACTTTCCCTGGAGAAGATGCGGCGGCTACAGCTACGGTCAGAACAGTTGTGCCTA
>OKRZ01003391.1_pt1 | contig 10781 bp, 7 predicted proteins | sample 1601141 | NCBI WGS metagenome assembly OKRZ01 (sample SAMEA3541524, study PRJEB24748) | human gut metagenome | biome: human gut; feature: human-associated habitat; material: faeces | place: China | collected 2012
TATGTTTTCTTATTCTGTCATCTTTCAATCCTATTTGATGAGAAGATGGATTATAAACCACAGATGTATATTCTGTTCCTTCTTCACTATTTTTTATGGCAACACTCGCATACATTGGCAATTTATATATTTGAGATAATTCAAGTATTTCATCTAACTTGTCATTAATCTTTTCAATTACATCATCTGGTGTATCAATTTTAGTTATTATTGGTTTCATACTCATATTAAAAATCCCCTTTCATTTAATTTAATATTTGAGAAAATAAATCAGTTATTTCTTTATCATCATTGTTATTTTCTATAACTTCTACATTTTCTTCATACTTATTTGATTCTTCATAATCATCTGTTTGAGTTTGTATTTCTTGTTTTTCATTTAAAATTTCATTCTTTTTTTCGATTTTGCTATCAAAAAAGGAATTTAATTCCTTTTTTTGTCTTTTTTTCTTCACTTTTCCTGCTTTTGCAATTCTTTTTCCTTCTTTGAATATAGAAAACATTGTATAAAAATAATCCATTTCACTTTTATCATTTAAAAATTCTTCTGATATAGGATTACACAAATACTGGCGCAATAAATTTTTTAAAAAATTATTTCTATAGCCTTGCTTAATTTTATCCAATATTTCTATTGCTTTCGCATCATTTTTATCATCAAGAGTCAATGTTTTTACATATACCCTTTTATCATTAAGGAAATTTTTATGTTTTCTTGGAGGTATGTCAATTACAAAAGCCTCTTTTTTACTAAAAGAAACTAAAGCACTATATATTGCTTTTACAATATTAAACTCATGTGTTTCTGCAAAAGTAATTAAATCTAAATCATGAGCCTTATATAATCTTATTGTATATCTTATTTTGCCCATATTTCCTCCTTACTAAATTCTCTTATTTAGGGTGTATCTATAAAGATAATACCCTCTTACATTTGAATAAATAAAAGGTAATTTATCATTATAATTAGATGGAATAACTGATAATGTTCTTCTATTACTAAGCCATTCCTTTATATTGGTATACCATGCTTCACCTGTTCCACCTGCAACAATAATATATTTATACCCTCTAAATGCATCTGTAACTCCTTTAGCCCTTTGCATTGCTTCTTTAAACACTTCATTATTAGAACTTTCAAGAAGTGGAGCTAAATCTTTTTCTTCATCACACATTTCTTCTTCATTAATACAAATAACTTTTCCTGTTTCCAGATTTTTTTGTAATGCAGCAACTCTAATGTCTTCATTGTATTCAGAAAGAATTTTTTTAGATGTGTGAGCCAAAACTTCTCTCATTCCAATTTCATCAATTGATTCGTTACAAACATTTGCTCTATTTTTTAATCCAAAGAAATCAAATGTACCAAATCCTATATCCATAACAAGAACATTGCTATTTAAAATTTCTTTAGCATTAGGAACATACTGACCATCGCTCTGAATTAATATAGAGTATAACGAACCTGCAGGTTGTGGCATTACATATACATCTTTAGCATCAACAGATGAAGTATATTTAATCCATTTACCATCACCTATTTTTAGAGAAAAAGTTGATGGTTTACTTATTGCTCTTATCAATTCCTTTTGATCTCCATCAACATAAGAAGACGGCAAGCCTGTTTGAATAATAACTTTTCTGTTATCTGTTTTTTTTGCTGTTGCAATTGCAATTGCAACATCACAAAATATTTTAAATATTTTATTACTGTATCTTTTTCTACCAAACAGTTCAGCCGTTGTGTCATTTGTATTTGTGGATTCAAGCATATTTTGAGCCACATATCCAACCATATATATTTCTCCGGATTCATCTTTATATAAAATATCTTTTGCATTTGCCAGTTCCATGATATTGTTTATTTTTTTTGCATAACTCGGAAAAACAAAAAATCCATTCTCATAAAAAACCTTTGTTGCAGAGTATCCCACATCTAATCCAATTATGTAATCTTTACCTTTTGGATTTGCTTTTGACCGAAATTCCTGTCTTGTTCTAAAATTTTTTGTATTCATACTCAAAACTCCTTTCACCTATATCTGATGTTAATATGAGATTTTTTTAAAAAAAAAGACAGATTTTATAAAAAATCTGCCTTTTTATAATTATTTAACATATCTATATACGCCTATCACCTGTTGTGGTGTTGTATATCCACAATCATTAGGACAAATTTGGTTTTCTAGGGCTGTTCCACCAGGACTTGCTCCTGCCTGTGGACAACCACTATTATTTCCATTACTTCCAATAAACTGTCCATTTCCAACATATATTGTAACGTGTCTGCCTGAACCTGATGCTCCTGATTTTTCAACAACTATATCACCTGGTTGCATTTTATCAATTTCAAGTTTACTTAAAATCTTATGTTTATCATCAGATATTATACTTGCTGAACCTATAGGAATAGTAATATCAAATTTTTGATATAGTGCATATACAAAACCTGAGCAATCTGCCCCTGTATTAAGATTTCTTCCACCCCATGCATAATGAAGTTTACCAACATATGCCAAGCCTAATTTTGCTATTTGTTGTCCTAAACTACCTTTTAATTGACTAAAATCATCTCTATAAGCAATATATATAGCATTATGACTATTGCCATTATTAATTCTTGTACTCAGTAATTGATATGTTTTACCAACAGCACTAGGATACAAAGAACCGGAGTATATTCCGTCTCCATCAGTTTTTGTACTGCCGACGCATCCTTCATATCCTACACAAAATTCTTGTGTAGCCATACTAACATCATTCGTAGTTTTTAAATAATCAGATAAGGATTTATAATTATTTTCTATTTCATAAAAGAAGAAAGCTATTTGTCCTTCTGCTGAAAAATAGGTATAACCTTTTTCCTGACAATATTTCATTAAATTTGTTTTTCTTCCTCCACCCCACTGGAACAATCCATAATAGCCTGAACTATTTTCTGATTTTGGATTGAAATTAGATTCGGCTTGTACATTTGCTAAAATTGCACATGCAGCTTCATGTGTATAACCATGCTCTCTAATTGCAACATACATATCATCTTTTATTGTATCTTCTGAAATATAACTTATATCATTACTATTATAATTATTTGTTATTGTTGAATCAGATAATGAACGATCAAACATATAATCAAAATAATATGTTCTGTATATAATAGTAGCACTAGAAGTCACTGTATTACCATCCTTGTCTGTTGAAGTTGTTTCTTTAACAATGATTTCATGAGTACCATGATATAACTGTTCAACATATGTTAGAACTTCTTCTTTATCAACATTGTCCATATCAAAATCATATCTGGTCATAGCCATAGACATAATTTCAGCACAGTTAGTAGTTTGATAAAAAGGTTCTTTCTTATCTAATTCATCATATTTTTTTTGATTTTTTACATCTTCATATTTAATTGTTATTCCTTCAGGATATTTTGATGACATACTGCTAATATATTTTAAATCAGTCTCATAGCATTGTTGTATTCTAGTCGTAACATCTTTTTTTAAATCATCATTTAAACTATTAGCATTAAACATATTAGTAATAGCTGATATAACAACAGCAACAATAAACATAATAATACAAATTAACAAAGCAATTATTAATACAAACTTAATTGCTTCTGCAAAAAACATATATACTATTTTTGCTAATTTAAATGGAACAGCCAAAACAGAGCCTAAAGTCCTTACAACAACATTACTTCTTAATTTATTTGCTAAAGGGTTTCTAAACAATAATTTATTTACAAAACTTTTTGTTTTTTTCTTTATACCAAATGGATCTTTTACCATTTTTTTTGCTTTTTTTGTAGCATCTGAAACTTTTTTAGATCCCTTTTTTATTTTTTTTTGAACTTTTTTTGTTGTATTTCCAATCTTTTGACCTGTTTGAGTATATGCTAATTGAGTTTTTCTTGCAGTAGCTAATGCAGCCTTAGCTGCCATAAGCATAGCTCTTTGAGCAATTATTCTAGCTGATTGAGCAGTCATTTGTGCAGTTTTAATTCCCATTTTTATAGCACTTTTACCTCTACTTATAATAGTAACTGTCAAAGATAATCCATTACCGGCTTCACATTTTTTTAAATTTTTAGTAATATATCCTGTACATTTCATTCTTAATCTTTTAAATCCAAATCTTTTTTTTGAAGTTAAAAAACCTAATTTTGCCATTTTCTTTAATGATTCATTTAATTCAGGAATATTTATGTTTTTTCTTTTTAATTGCCTTAATATAAGTAAAGCCTGAGATTTTAATCGTGGACCTGTAAATTCTCTGTTAAGAGTTGGACAATTATATTTTCTTAAAAGTTCATTTACTTCATCTATAGATTTTTTAAAATCCTCTTTATCAAAAATACCAAATTTCTTTCTTAATTCTCCATTAAAAGCAAAATTTTGCATTCTAATATATGTACTCGTTGCAACAATCTTTCCAATTGATGTTGCTTCTGTTGCTATAGAAAGTCCTTTTCCTGTTTCATTTCCACCTTCAGCCATATTTGCAGTTGTTCTTGCTGTAACATTAATTATACTTTTTTCAATATTGTATAATTTATTTGATACATTTAAAGATTTTCCTATGCCGATTCCTTTATTTGGAGCAGGAAGACCTTCATTAGGATTACCTACAATCCCTCCACTATAACTTCTAGTATCATTCGTAGCAAAAGAATCAGGAGTTGCTGCTTTGTTTGTACTATTAACTGCAGGAGATGATAAAGTTTCATTTCCACTATTATTAGACTTATCACTATTATTTTTAGTAACATCAGCAACATTTATAACCTTTTTCGATACATCCATATCGTTTACAACATTAAAAATATCAGCCTTATCTATAGGAGTAAGATTATCTTTATCTGCCATAATATCCTCCTTCTAAAAAATACTTTTCTTCATATACATAAAATGGTATTTTAAAGCATTAAAAAAAAGGCGACACATAATCGCCTTTTTCCCCTACATTTTAGACATTACAGCTTGTTTATAATTATCTAAGTTTGTTTTATTTACAACAGCCATAATCAAATCCTTACGCCTATTTATCCCTTCTGCATACACATTACTCATAGCCTCTTCAAGTCCTATATTTTCTGTATCTATACCAAATCCAACAACTTTATTTACATTATTTACTTCTATTTCCGTAAAGATAAGCATTGGTGATTTTTTAAGGGTAATGACTGTTTGCCTTAATAATCTAGGAATATATTTTGTAGATACTTCATTAAAATCAAACATACAAACTTTATCACTATAATGTAATGATGCTTTTAATTGACATTCTTGAAAATATTGCATATAAGTTCTTTTTTCAACATCTTTATTTGCAATTTCCACTTTATCTATTTCTTCAACCATATTTCCTTTTACTGAGCTTTTATCTAATTCTTTTGTTTTAATATCATTATATCTTTTAGCTTCTGACTGAGCCTTAATCATACTCTCTATATAATCAGATTTAGTATTATCATAAGCACTCATTTCTTTGTATTTAAAAGCATATTTATCATCATAATCTGCTGTTTGATTAAAATATGGGTGTCTTTCATATCTGTATTTTTTATCATGAACTGAACGCATATTCATTGTATATACAATACATTCATCAGATGGCAATCTTCCTAATTCTTCATCAGTCATAGGCTCTCTTCCAGTTGGTTGGAAGTTTTGGCTAGAACCGCCTTTTCCGCCCTTACTCATACCTCTACTTTTACTTCTAATGGTTTTCTTTCCCAATTGGTCTGAGAAATATTTCAGAGTATTTGGTTCAGATGAACCTAAAAAGATTTTTGTACTACAGTTACCTACAAGAGTTTTCCAATCATCTTTATACATAGATTCTATCTGTGCAATATCCTGTAATACAACCATTGCTGATATATTATACTTTCTCATAGTTGCAAGACGAGATGGAAATTCCGGGACTTCACCAATATTCGCAAATTCATCCATCATACAACGTACAGGAATTGGCAATGCTGCTTTTCCTATTTTAGCATTTTGTTGTTCACCTATAAAATAAAGTGTTTCAAATAATTGAGAGTATAACATTGAAGCTAAAAAGGCATAAGTTCTATCTGCCTGTGGTGTAATGATAAATAATGCTGTTTTTTCGTGTCCAATTTTTTCAATCTCCAAATCATCAGTTTTTGTTAAATTTTTTACCTGTGGAGTAAAGAATGGTTGCAATCTGGTTACACAAGATATAATAATTGATTTAAGAGTTTTACCTGCTGCCTGTTTAAAAGCCTTATAATATTTCCAAGCTAAAGAATCTTTAGGACATTTATCAAATAATAAATCTAATGGAGATTTAGCATTAGGATTTTGTTCATCTACCTGAGATGAATTAACCATATTCACAATTCCGGCAAAGTTTTTCTTACTATCATCTTGACAAAAATCTATTAAATAAAATACACATGCAGAGTACAATAATTTTTCTGCATTAGTAAAAAATTGGTCTCCTTTTTCTCCTTGTTTTGTTGTATTTTTAATAAAACATTCAATTACCATATTAACCCCGGCTTCATCACGAATGTATTTTAACGGATTATAGCAATTAGAATGTCCCATATCTGCTATATTAAAAATCTTAATTTTATAGCCATGATTTTTAAGAACTGTTCCTAGTGAATGAATCATTTCACCTGAAGGATCGGTAATTACATAAGATGCATTCATTTGCAATACATTAGGTTTAATTAAAAAACGCGATTTTCCTGTACCTGCACCACCAACAACTACGATACTGTTATTACCAATTAATCTGCTTGCCAATACAGGTCTTGTAAAATTATCACTCATAATCATATTTTGAGAATATTTTTTTTCATCTTTTCCAACCTCAAAAGATACAGGTAAATTTTCTGTAATGGGTTTAGGGTCTTCACTTTCATATTTCTTTTTATATTTTTTTAATTCTTTTTCAGACATAAAACCACCGGTTCCGGCGACTTCATCACTTTTATATGCATAATTTCGTTGATTATCATTAATCAACATAAAACAAGAGAAACATCCAATTAAAATACCTATAAATATTCCTATAAAAGCAGATGCATTTAGTGAAAATAGAAATTGGCTTTCTTTTAATTGATTTATCATTGTATTAAATGATGAGGCTAAGTCATAACTATAATCACCCATAATACTGCCAATATATCCACATATGTACATCATAATAATTCCTATTACAACACTTGTGTATATTGCAGTAAATTTCATACTATTTTTTCTTTGTTCTTCACTTACACTCATATTCAAATTCCTCCTTATATAGGTAATATGAGTTATGGAAAATGTACAAAGAAAAAGAGACCCTTATGGAGTCTCTTTTAATATGATTAATGTTCTATATCTGGATGAGGTGATGTATCATCTTGTGTTTGGGCTATTTCATCCATAATAATATCTTCTTCTATTCTTTCATTTGTTGGAGCATGTCCTTCAATTGCTTCTTCTTCTATTTCAATATCATCTAATGTTTTATTACAATCTTCTAATTCCCAACCAACATATTTGCTTTCGGCATCATCAAAGAAATTTCCATCAATATGAATATCTTCTCCTTTATCATGATTATATTCATAATTTTGTCTTTCCTTTTCACTAAATGAGAAAACTGATTCTTCTAAATTAAAATCATCCATTCTATCTCTCATAACAACAGGATGGTCTTGTGATAATTTTCCTTCTACTATATCTCTTTCTCTTTTTTCTTTTGCAATTAAATCTAAATCATCTTTTGTTAATTCAGGACAGCCTAATTTTCTTTCTGCTTCAATTAAAAATTCTTCTTTTTTTGTTTCCAGTTTATATGCTTGATATTGTTCTTTAGTTAGCAACACTGGTTTTTGCATTCCACATATAAAATCATTTACATTCTGTTTATATTGTACACTGTTTTTGTTATAAAATTTCATGTTAAAAGTATCTGTACATCTCACCCCATTGTTTTCAAAAGCAATGGTTTTTCCACTTCGGTCAACAATAACTGAATCCTTAGAAATTTGAGTATCTGTATCTTTGTCTATTCCATTTAATGCTGCATAACGTAATTTCAAAAAATTATCATTTTCATATTGCAATTGTTTTCTATATATGTTTCCTGCTTTACTAGTCATAATAACAGCAGTATCAATTTTAATTCTTTCCATTTCATCTTGATCTCTGTCACCAAATCTTATTGTATATAATCCGTTTTCCGGGCCTTCAACACAATATGGAACTTTATATGCCTTAGATTGCTTGTCAAACATCATTAGTTCTTCTTTATCTACACCGTGTATTTCTTTCATCATTCCTTGGGAATAAGCAACTAATGTTTTTGGGTCAACTAATCCCCCTTCTCTTTCAGCATAAAAAGAACGTACAGTACTAAGAACTAATGGATGATATTTCTTATTAAAAACAATCATTCCTCTTTCATTTCCCATTTCATCTTTAGTAATAATGCTTAAAGCTCCCTCTTGTCGTTTCCCAGTTTCCGGGTCTATGCCAACTCCTCTACTTTCAAGTCTTTTTCTTAAAGTTTCCATTTCATCTACATCACACATAATATATTCTGTTTGGTTATTTTTAATTAATTTATTCATAGAACTAATTGCTTTATCATTATCAAACATTTTTAGTGCTTGATATACTATATCTGCAACTGTTGATGTTGCTGACAAACTAATTTCTATGGCTTTTAATCCATAATTGATTCCTTGTGAAGTCATTGCATCTGCCATTTTTATTACCTCGCTTTCTTTTAATAGTAATATGAGTTTTTATTTGCAAAGAAAAAAAAGGCACAAAATTGTGCCCTTTTTATAAATATTATTTAATTTCCTTTACAGCAGATACGACACTTGCCAAATTTTGAATTTCAGATGGAATAATAATTTTTGTTGCCTGGCCATCTGCTACCTTTTCAAATGTTTCAAAAGATTTTAGTTTCAACACATTTTCATCTGCTCCTGCTTCTTTAATAAGTCTTATACCTTCCGCAGTTGCATTCTGTACTTGAAGAATAGCCTGAGCTTCACCTTCTGCTTCAAGAATTCTTTTTTGTTTTTCTGCATCCGCTCTTAAAATTGCTGCTTGTTTTTCTGCTTCTGCTTCAAGCACAGCAGATTCTTTTTTACCTTCTGCTCTAAGAATGGCTGATTTCTTTTCACCTTCTGCAATTAAGATAGCCTCTCTTCGTTCACGTTCAGCCTTCATCTGTTTTTCCATTGCATCCTGAATCTCTTTTGGAGGGATAATGTTTTTAAGTTCAACTCTATTAACCTTAATACCCCAAGGGTCTGTTGCTTCATCAAGCAATGTTCTCATTTTAGAGTTTACAACTTCTCTTGATGTAAGAGTTTCATCTAATTCTAAATCACCAATAATGTTTCTAAGTGTTGTTGCAGCTAAATTTTCAATAGCCATCATTGGCATTTCAACACCATATGTAAATAATTTAGGATCTGTAATCTGAAAAAATACAACAGTATCTATTTTCATTGTTACATTATCCTTTGTAATTACTGATTGAGGTGGAAAATCTGCCACTTGCTCTTTTAAATTAACTTTTGCTGCAATTGTATCTATAAATGGGACTTTAAAATGTAATCCTACATTCCATGTTGTTTTATAAGTACCAAATCTTTCAATGATAAAAGCACTTGCCTGTGGGACCATATTAATCCATTTCCATACAACTACAATTGCTAATACAACAAATACTATAATTCCAATAATTAAGCCAATATTCATACTCTTTTTTTTGCAAGCATTGTTTTTATTTGGGACTTGCTCCTCCTTTCATACAACAATCCACTATTTTATAGTGCCCCCGATTTTTCCAATTTCCAAAGAAGCCCCTTTTATTCCAAGAATAATAACCTTATCCCCTTTAAAAGCCTTATCTTTAGAAATTGCTTTCCAATCCAACCCATCTACTAATACTCTGCCTTTACCTTCTTCTTCTTTTATATCTTCTGTCACAATAGCATATTTTCCAATTAAAGAATCAACATTTGTTTTTTCAAATGAAGAACAAAGATATTTTTTAGCAATAGGTCTTAATACAATTAACTGCAATACTGTTATAATTATAAAACAAATAACTTGAATTATAGGAGAAACCTCATAATAAGCCAAAACTGAACTTATTAATCCAGATACCACAAACCATATTGAAGTTAATCCTAAAGTTGCTAATTCTGTAATTAAAGCAACAGCTGAAATAACTAACCATAATATAACCATTTCATTCATACTCTCATATCCTCCTAAATTTTTATATTATATATAAGAAATACTCAACTCAAAAGTAGTCGAGTATTTCTATATTTCTTTTTTAAATTTTTATTACATAATTCCAACACCAACAGTTTCATCTATATGTTCTAATAAATAACGCATATTTTCAAAAACTTCCATTTCTTCATTAGTAAAATCTGTACTCTTAGACATTTTTTCACACCAAGAATTAACTTTAAATAAGAAATGTTTGTATTCTTTTTCATTTTCTTTTTTGATTTTTTCAGAATTAGAACCTGATGTATTATTACCAGTGTCTAATCTTAATCCTTTAAATTCGCCAGTTGTATCAAATGATAACTCAGTGTCCTGTCTGTTAGACTTCATATATTCAAATAAAGAATCTGTATCAATATCATGAACATCATCAGCACTATTTATGTTTATCATAAATTTCTGAGACTGTTCATTGTTTTCAGATTCAATTGAATCATTTACTATTCCATTTTCTTTAGTTTCCTCTTCATCAACAGTACC
>OKRZ01003392.1_pt1 | contig 10781 bp, 10 predicted proteins | sample 1601141 | NCBI WGS metagenome assembly OKRZ01 (sample SAMEA3541524, study PRJEB24748) | human gut metagenome | biome: human gut; feature: human-associated habitat; material: faeces | place: China | collected 2012
CCCGCCACAGTTTGACCCGAATAAGAAATACCCTACCCTCCTGTTCTGTGAAGGTGGTCCGCAAAGCCCCGTAAGCCAGTTCTGGAGCTATCGCTGGAATTTCCAGATTATGGCTGCCAACGACTATATCATCGTAGCTCCCAACCGCCGCGGACTTCCGGGCTTTGGAGTGGAATGGAATGAAGCCATCAGTGGTGATTACGGTGGTCAGTGTATGAAGGATTATTTTACAGCTATCGACGAGATGGCTAAAGAATCGTTTGTAGACAAAGACCGTCTCGGTTGTGTAGGTGCCAGCTTCGGTGGTTTCTCCGTTTACTGGCTCGCCGGACATCATGACAAGCGCTTCAAAGCATTCATTGCACATGATGGCATCTTCAACATGGAAATGCAATATCTGGAAACAGAAGAGAAATGGTTTGCCAACTGGGATATGGGTGGTGCATACTGGGAAAAACAAAATCCGGTAGCTCAACGCACATTTGCCAACTCTCCGCACCAGTTTGTAGACAAATGGGATACACCTATCCTTTGCATTCATGGCGAAAAAGACTACCGTATTCTAGCCAACCAGGCAATGGCTGCTTTTGATGCCGCCGTAATGCGTGGTGTTCCTGCCGAGCTACTGATCTATCCGGATGAAAATCACTGGGTATTGAAACCTCAGAATGGTATCCTCTGGCAACGCACATTCTTTGAATGGCTGGACAAATGGTTGAAATAAAAAAACAGACGATTGAAGTCTCCTGAAACAGACCATCTGTTAGGGATGAACAGACCGTCTATTTGATACGAACAGGAAGGTGTGTCAAAACTGGAAAGTAACTTAATCTCCCCTCCTCCCGGGAGGAGGGGTGCCCAAAGGGCGGGGTGGTAGACAAACATATAACTTTAGATAGTACTGCATTATGACACACCTTCCTGTTTTTTATCTCTGCATCAAGCCCTGTAATTCAAAGCATAAGCGTTGTTTTACTTCTTCCATCGGCACCTCCCGTTTCAGCTCCTGTTGCAGCGAAGTGACTCCTTTATCTATAAAGCCGCAGGGGTTGATATAACTGAAATATCGTAAATCAGTATTCACATTCAGCGCCAATCCATGCATGGTAACGAAATGACTGCTACGCACGCCAATAGCGCATATTTTACGCGCACGCAGCGTATCTCCCTCCAGCCAAACACCTGTTGCTTTCTCCAATCTCCCGGCAGCAATGCCATAAGAGGCACATACACGGATGACCGCTTCTTCCAACAAATGTACATACTCTTTCAGCCCCAACGAGAATTCTTCGAGATTCAGGATAGGATAACATACCAGTTGTCCCGGACCATGATATGTGATATCACCTCCACGATCTATATGATAGAGCGTAGCTCCTATCTTCTGAAGTTGTTCCTCACTCAACAGCATATTTCCTTCTTTACCGCTACGACCTAAAGTATAGACATGCGGATGTTCACACAAAATGATGTGATTTTCATACTCTTCCCCTGCCTGCTTAGCACGAATAAGAGCATCAAACCACTCCGTTTGCCGGGTCCATGCATCGGCATACGGAATAATATTCCAGTCTGTAACATTCAGTTTCATGCCGACAAAGTTAAGATTTTAGGGATAAAATCGTATATTTGCCGACAGCAAAATGAAAAAAGATGAAACATAACTTCCCACAAGTAGATTTGCCGGTTGAAATGCTGGCATGGAGAGATGTTACAGAAGATATTCTGAATCTCTATCGCCAGTCATGCCGTCTGAAGGCATGTATTTTTGCATTATGCACTGAAGGGACCATTACAGCATCCATCAATCTGATGGAACATGAAATAAAAAAGAATGATCTGATCATTCTGATGCCGGGAACTATCTTACAGCTCAATGAGCAAGTAGAAAAAGTACGGCTTTGCTTCGTAGGTTTCTCCAGTCACTGCGTCAACGGTATTAATCTATTGCAGGCTACGATGGGATCTTTCTCCAAAATATGGGATAATCCGATTGTAAATGTCAGCGACTTAATAGCATCCTATTTCGTGGATTACTTTGCACTACTGACACGTATATCAATCTCCCATCCTACCGCCACCAGTACCGCAATGGCACAAAGTGTGCTCCACAGCATTTTGCTTGGAATTAATGCCCTTTATGCCAATCGTCCGCAAAGCATTCTTGCCAAAAGCCGCAAAGAGGAAATCTGCCAAAAATTCGTACAACTGGTTATTGAAAATTATATGACTGAGAGACGTGCTCAATTCTATGCCGACAAGCTGGGAATTTCATTGCAGCATCTCAGCACTACCGTAAAGCAAGTAACAGGAAGGAATGTACTCGAAATTATTTCGCATGTGGTGATTACAGACGTCAAAGCACGGCTGAAATCCACAGATATGACTATTCAGGAAATAGCCTATTCACTGAACTTCCCCAGTGCCTCTTTCTTCGGAAAGTACTTTAAGAGGCACATGGGGATGAGTCCGTTGGAATATAGAAATAGTTAGTATCTTAAACGAAGGCTGTTCAAGACTACCGATACACTGGAAAATGCCATAGCGGCACTTGCCAACATGGGGTTCAGCAATAATCCATTGATTGGATAAAGCAATCCGGCAGCAATAGGAATACCTATCAGATTGTAAATGAATGCCCAGAACAGATTCTGATGAATCAAGCGCACCGTCTGCCGGGAGAGATTGAATGCTTTCGGCAACAGCAACAGATCCGAAGTCATAAGAGTGACCATTGCCACATCCATGGCAATGTCCGTTCCTTTACCCATGGCAATGCTTACATCTGCACAAGCCAAAGCCTGTGAATCATTGATACCATCACCCACCATAGCTACCGTCTTTCTCTGAAGTTGAAGCTGGCGTACAAACTCTTCCTTATCATCCGGCAAAGCATCGGCAATATACTGGATATTGCCTAATCGTCCGGCAACAGCAGAAGCAGTACGTTCACCGTCTCCCGTCAGCATATAAACTTCAATACCCTGGGTACGAAGTTCGCGAACAGCCTCAGCGGAAGTCGCCTTTATCTGATCTTTGATAGCAACAATCGCAAGCAATTCATCCTTGCGGCCAAAGTAAACGATGCTACAACCGTCCGACTCGTATTGAGCCAGCATCTCTCCCAAAACATCAGTCAGGGTGGCATGGTAATCTTTCAACAACTTGTGGCTGCCTGCCCAATACTCAGCACCCTGATAAGTCACTTTAATACCCTTACCGGTAATACTCTCAAAACCATCCAGAGTTGCAGGAACAATGTTCTCTTGTTCTTGCAAGGCAGTGACAATAGCACCAGCCAGCGGATGCTCCGATTTAAGCTCGGCAGCCAGAAGAATGTCTTTATAATGTCCTTCCTGCGGCTGTGCCCATAACCAACCGGCAACAGTAGGATGCCCTTCAGTCAATGTACCGGTCTTATCCAATACCACAACATTTACCTTTCGCATCTGTTCCAGTGCCACAGCATCTTTTATCAGAATATGATGATCGGCAGCCTTACCGATACCTACCATCAAAGCCGTAGGAGTAGCCAGTCCCAATGCACAAGGGCAAGCAATCACCAATACGGAAACCGCTGACAGCATGGCATGTGAAAGCATATCCACACCACCAAAGAACATCCAGATAAAGAATGTCAGGACAGACAAACCTAGTACGACAGGAACAAAGATACCCGTCACTTTATCTACAATACGCTGCACGGGAGCCTTACTGCCTTGCGCTTCCTGCACCATACGGATGATACGCGCCAGCACTGTTTCTCCACCTACTTTCTCGGCACGGATAATGAACGATCCTTTCTGATTGATGGTTCCGGCCAACACATGCGAGCCAATCTTCTTTTCTACCGGAATAGGCTCACCGCTTATCATGCTTTCATCTACATAAGAGTCACCTTCGGTCAGAAAACCATCCACAGGGATTTGCTCACCGGGACGGACACTCACCAGATCATCGATGTTCAATTGATCCAAAGGTACATCCAGCTCTTTACCGTCGCGTACTACACGGGCTTTCTTAGGTTGCAAACCCATCAGTTTGCGGATAGCAGTGGAAGTATTTCCCTTCGCACGTTCCTCCATGAGTTTACCTGTCAAAACGAAGGCGATGATAACCACAGCAGCTTCGTAATAGACATGAGGCTCCAATCCACGGTTATACCAGAAATCGGGGAAGAAAGTATTAAAGACGCTGAACAGGAAAGCAATGGATGTACTTAGTGCCACCAGTGTATCCATATTGCTGCGTCCCAGACGTGCTTGTTTCCAGGCACCGGTATAGAACGGCGTACCGAACAATACCAATACAGGAATAGCAAGTACCATCTGTATCTCGTTAGAATAAGGTACATGCATGAAGACCATGGAAAGCAACAACAGGGGAATAGCAAAAATCCACGCTCCTATCACCCGCGTTTTCAAGCGGTGATAGCGTTTCTGTTGTTCTTCTTCCTGACGTTCTTCAACATGCTCTTCCTCCATGATGAGGTCATAGCCCGCAGCCAGTACGGCAGCACGAATTTCTCCGGGTGTCAGTTTGTCCGTCTCATAGGAGACAGACAGTGTATTGGAAGCAAAGTTGACCGAAGCATCTGCAACGCCCATCAACTTGCGAACTGTCTTTTCTACGTTATTGGCGCATCCCGCACAATGCATGTTCAGCACGGGAAACGTCTGTTTTTTTAAATTACCCATATATTGTTTTTATTTCAAGTTTTATATTAAAACAATCTCTACAGGCCGTTTGTTCGACTACTTCTTGTCCTCTTGTTTCGTTTCTTTCACGAATTCGGCTTCGTAGTTGAACTTCTTGAAACCGGCTTTCAGTTTATCCACAGTTGTCTTTTCAGCATCATAAGTAATGGAAACTGTTTTCGTTTTCAAGTCTGTAGAGAATTCTTTTACTCCTTTCTCAAATTTAATGTTATTCTTCACCTTCCGTTCACAGTTTTCGCAATGCATCTGTGAAACTTTAAAGACAGCTGTACGGATATCTTTTGCCATTACTGCCGTTACACTCAACAAAGCTACTACGAGGGCAGCCATCATTCTTCTTGTTTTCATAATCAATTTAGTTATTAGTTATTAGTAATTAGTTTCTTGCCAGGTTAAACCTCAACCCGATATATGCTTTCGCCCCGTGCATCGGTCCCCACACCATGGTAGCATCGAAATTCTCTCCCCATGGGTTAGAAGCATCGATTATCGGATTCTTCTGTTTAAAGTTCGTCAGGTTCTCACCGCCGATATAAACAGACCAGCGACGGAAATAGCGCGTCACCTGCGCACTGAGTTGCTGGAAACTACCGTAACGACGTTCCCACGAAAGACTTCCGTCAGACAGTTCATAAGGATCGGGCATCCTTCCACCACCATTCAACTGCAAGGTAGCATCGAATTGCCACAAACCCAGAGGAGTCTGATAAGAAGCAGTCAACAAGCCTTTATATTTACCAGTAAGTGGCTTCTCCATTAATTTACCATTATAGGTAGTTTTCGCGTCCGTCAAACGGTAAGCCGCAGTCAAAGTGAAGCCTTTGAACAACGGATAATTGGCTTCTACCTGGAATACATGCGAATAAGAACGCCCATCCAGATTGTAAAAAGCCACTTCATGCGGATTGCTGTCCATATCCACTACTACCTGTTTCAGAAAATCCGTATAGTAATATTCTGCATTCACATTCAGCGTCTTACCAAAAAGGGGAATATAAGTCGAAACACTCGCACCGTAATTCCACGCTTCCTCCTGGTCCAGATGAGAAGCAATCTTCATCTTGCGGCTACTTGCCAGAAGATAATTATTCTCCGCCAATACATGATTCGTACGATATCCCTTGCCGGCAGACAAACGGAAATGCAGATATTCATTCGGATTATATTTGACGTGGGTACGCGGCGTCACAAAGAAGCCGTACTCACTACTGTAATCTCCCCGAATACCTCCCATCAGCATCAACTGATCGTTCAGATTGAATGTATATTGAACATAAGCTCCCGGAACAGACTCCTTCACAAATTTCTTCGTCAGCCCTTCTTCTGCCTGATTCGTCAGCCGATAGTTCTGATCATAGCCATCATAGTTAAAACTTAATCCGGCAGACAGACTATGCTGCTTACTGAGCTCCGTTTCAAACAGCAGCGAAGCATAAAAATTACTCTGATCCACATCATACAGTTTACGCCCGTAATTGGCATCCTGATTATGCAACGTTCCCTGTAAAATCAAAGCAAGATTCGTATTTTTCTCTTTGTCGAAGATATAAGCATTCTTCGTGAACGCTTCGTAACGATTTGTTTTGATACCTATTTCATACAGGTCATGCGAAGGAGTATTTCCGTGTGCAATCTGACCGCTGTTTCGAGTTTCATGCAACGCCTTTATACCTGCCTGGAATACATAGTGGTCACCCATATATGCCCATCGGTTCCAGACATTATATTGCTCCACACGAGGTATATCTACAAAACCATCATCATTAGAGTCATGAGATTTCGTCTCATTCTCATAATGTGCCAACAAAGAAGTGCTCCATCGCTTCGACAACTTTACCGTAGCATCCGCATTGGCTTCATAGCGGTTCGTACTACTGGCAAAAAGATTTGCCGACACCCAATCCGCTTCCGGCAATTGAGGCTTCTTGAATTCTACATTGATCTGTCCGGTTATGGACTCATATCCATTCTTCACGGACGAACTTCCTTTGCTGACCTGTATACTCTGCATCCACGGCCCGGGTACGTATCCTAAACCATAAGGAGCGGCAGCCCCCCGGAAATTGGGAATATTTTCAGTCATCATCTGCACATACGTACCGGAAAGTCCTAACAGTTTAATTTGTTTGGCTCCCGTAGCTGCATCCGAGTAACTGACATCCACGGAAGGATTCGTCACAAAGCTCTCTCCCAGATTACAGCAAGCCGCACGTGTCAGTTCGGCACTACTGATCATATCTTCATTCATCACACTGGTGCGCAGTTTCATAGTTCCCAATTTGCGGGTCACTACATTTACTTCACTCAGTTCCACTCCTTCACGAAGAACAATATCAAGTTGTTGGTTTCCTTTGTCTACATGTATCGTGTCATTCTCAAAACCAATAAAGCTAACCACAAGCATGTGGCTGCGAGCAGGCTTATGAATCGAAAAGTTACCGTCTTCATTGGTAGTTACTCCATTGGTTGTATTCATCCAAAACACATTCGCTCCCGGAATAGGTTCTCCGGCAGCATCTTTTACGACACCTGTTACTTGCGCCTGCAAAAAATTAAAAGTAAAAAGTGAAATTAATAAGAATATATATTTCATATATCTGAATTCATTTATTAAGGGTACAAAAATAGGATATATTTCATGCAACAAGGTTGCAAGACTATCCAGCTATCAATTCTTTAAAAGAGAACGTGCAAAGGTATCATCTCCGTACTCTTAGATACGGACAAACTACGGACCAGACACAGTTCAGATATAGCTTTGGATAGAACCGGGCAGGAAGGAAAACACTTCTCCTGCACACTAATTGATTCTAAATAATGAGAACAGAATATAAGGCCAGATACTGCCTCGAACTATCAGGATGCGGAGGTACGGCATACGATGCCTCTTTCAATTCCCTCGTAGGCAAGGAGTATTGGAAATCCGGCAATACTTCGCAGAAAAGTTGAATGACAGGTACGGTTATAACAGGACTTTCACATGAATATTTCACCAAATCCACTTTATAAAAAGTAGCCGTACAGCCTTCGTCTTTGCAAGATTTTTCCGGTTTATGAGAAGTTTTATGAGATTTATGGCATTTGGCACAGCCATTGGTGCAACATGCTTGCGCTGTCTCGCAGCGGGCACAACAATAATGGACAATAGAGACTCCTGCCCCTGCATAAACAACCGTCAGGGACAATAAAACTGCCAATATGTAACGAAGTCTCTTCATATCCGGTGCAAAGATAGCCAGATAAAAGCATTCATACCTATCTTTTTTCATTTTTTATATGTTCTATTCGTTAATATGTTCTATATTTGTCGATAACGAACTGATATCGAAATGTTGAATTTAACGAAGAAAGTCCAAATGAAAAAGCAATATGTCAGCCTACTTGTCATTCTACTTGCGGCAAGTGGCTTTTTATTTTCTTGCGGTAACACTGTGAACAAAAGCGCGGGTGCGCTGGAGTTCGACAGTATACAGGTAAATGAGGTAGCCCACCTCTTCGGAGACACTGCGAAGCCCGGCTGCAACATCATCATCAACTTTGCATACGCTAATAAGTCGTCCGACGAAAAGCTGAAAGACAGTCTGAACACCTATTTCCTTTCAGCCTGTTTCGGAGATAAATACATGACTCTGAAGCCTGAAGAGGCGGTAAAGCTTTACAAGGAAAACTATATCAAGGATTACCTGAAAGATTTGGAACCAATGTATGCCAAAGATGAAGCTGAAAAGGAAGATTCCGCTTCAATATTAGCTTGGTATTCTTATTATAAAGGTATTGAAAGCCACGTGCAGTATTATAAAAAACATCTGCTGGTTTACCGCATCAACTACAATGAATATACCGGAGGCGCACATGGTATTTATATGTCTACTTTCCTGAATATGGACCTGCGCACCTTGAGCCCGATACGTCTGGATGATATTTTTGTAGGAGAATATCAGGAAGCTCTCACCGATTTATTATGGAACCAGCTCATGGCAGACAATAAAGTTACTACACGCCAGGAAGTGGAGGATATGGGCTATACAAGTACAGGAGACCTGGAACCGACTGAGAACTTCTACCTAAGTCCCAAAGGTATCACCTTCTATTATAACATTTATGAAATTGCTCCTTATGTGATGGGCCCGGTAGAAATTACCTTGCCTTATGAGATCATGTCGCATCTGCTGAGTGATGATACTATGGTATTGAACGAAATAAGAAACGAGAACTAATTATGATTTAGGACTTCCACCTGCATCGTAAATCATAAATTATAAATCATAATTCATAAATTATTCACATGGAAATCATTCTAAAGTACTTCCCAGACCTCACAGAGGCGCAGAAGCAGCAATTTGCGTCCCTCTATGATCTCTATACGGACTGGAATGCAAAAATAAACGTCATATCACGTAAAGACATTGAAAACCTGTACGAACACCACGTACTCCATTCATTGGGTATAGCTAAAGTGATTCGCTTTACTCCCGGCACCCGCATCATGGACCTTGGAACGGGCGGTGGTTTTCCGGGTATTCCCCTCGCCATCTTATTTCCCGAGGTGAAGTTCCATCTTGTTGATAGCATCGGAAAGAAAGTGCGTGTATCCAAATGCAGACCTTTATCGCAAATCCAAACAGCAGTCAGTAGCCAACAGCATCGGACTGAAAAACGTGACTTTCCGCCATGCACGTGCTGAGGAGGAAAAGCAACTCTTCGATTTCGTTGTAAGCCGTGCCGTGATGCCGTTGGCCGACTTGCTGAAAATCATCCGCAAAAACATCGCCTCCGAGCAACACAATGCTATGCCAAACGGACTGATCTGCCTGAAAGGTGGTGAGCTGGCAAATGAAGCCATGCCTTTCAAGAATAAGACCATGATGTATGATCTGAAAGACTATTTCGAAGAAGAATTCTTTGAAACGAAGAAAGTGGTTTACGTGACGCCTTAATCACAGAAATAATGACTAACATATACCTATCATGAAAATAAAAAGGTTTGAGTTTAATATGTTCCCAGTAAACTGTTATGTTCTGTGGGACGACACTCTTGAAGCTGCCGTGATAGATCCCGGTTGCTACTATGAGGAGGAAAAACAAGCGTTGAAGAACTTCATTCACAAAAATGGCCTGAACGTAAAGCACCTCCTTAATACGCACCTGCATCTGGACCATATCTTTGGAAATGCTTTCATGGTCAAAGAATTCGGTCTGCCGGTGGAAGCCAACAAAGCCGATGAATTCTGGATTGACGAAGCTCCGAAACAAAGCCGCATGTTCGGTTTTCATTGGAACGAACTGCCCGCACCGATAGGACACTATCTTCATGACGGAGATATCATCAACTTCGGTAACACTACGTTAGAAGCTATCCACGTACCGGGACATTCACCGGGTAGCCTTGTTTACTACTGTGCCGCAGATCATTGCATGTTCTCCGGTGACGTACTTTTCCAGGGCAGCATCGGACGTGCCGACCTTACCGGTGGTAATTTCGACGAACTGAAAGAGCACATTTGCAGCCGCCTGTTCATACTGCCCAATGAAACGATTGTCTATCCCGGACATGGCGCCCCGACCACTATCGGTATTGAAAAGGCAGAAAATCCATTCTTCAGATAAGAGTAAGAGTCCACCACAGATTACACAGATTCACACGGATTTCTTTATCCGACAATCAGTAAAAGAAATTATTAATCTGTGATAATCCGTGTAATCTGTGGTGAAAAAGAAAGCATAAACTTTTAATCAAAATATAGATATGAAAAACGACCTATTAGCTTGCCGCCACATCGGCATCAGCGAAAAAGACGAAGAGAAAATGCTCCGGAAAATAGGAGTCGGCAGTCTGGATGAGTTGATAGACAAAACCATCCCTGCAAACATTCGCCTGAAAGAACCGTTGGCATTGCCCGCGCCTATGACTGAATATGAGTTCGGACAACACATCACCCGGCTGGCGTGCAAAAACAAACTTTACACAACGTATATCGGCCTCGGCTGGTATAACACCATTACCCCCGCTGATGGCCACGTTCAGCAGGAAAGGCAGTCCGAAAGGTTCGAATACCAGCAGTT
>OKRZ01003395.1_pt1 | contig 10773 bp, 8 predicted proteins | sample 1601141 | NCBI WGS metagenome assembly OKRZ01 (sample SAMEA3541524, study PRJEB24748) | human gut metagenome | biome: human gut; feature: human-associated habitat; material: faeces | place: China | collected 2012
GCCATCCCGAACCGCGAAATGGAACAGCTTGCGGGTGCGTTCAACCCTGTTTATTTTAATGCGGAGGAGTGGGTAAAGCTTGCAAAAGAATGCGGCATGACCTACTTTGTGGTTACCTCTAAGCACCACGAGGGTTTTGCGCTGTTTGATTCCGACTGCGATGCATACAACATCAAAAAAGCAACGCCATTTGGCAGAGACCTCATCGCAGAGCTGGCGGAAGCCTGCTACAAGCACGGTTTAAAGCTGGGGCTTTACTATTCGCAGGAGCTTGACTGGCACCACCCGCACGGCGGCGGCTACGACAAAACCACCGGCTGCGCTGGCACGGCGTGGTATAACAACTGGGATTTCCCCGGTGCAGACAACAAAGACTACTCCATCTGCTTTAACGAGAAGATCAAGCCGCAGGTGAAGGAGATCATGACAAAATACGGCGACATCTGCCTGATCTGGTTCGACACCCCGGGCGTGATGACAAAGGCGCAGAGTCAGGAGCTTTACGACCTTGTGAAGCAGTATCAGCCGGACTGCCTTGTGAACTCTCGCCTCGGCAACGGCGTGTATGATTACGTTTCTCTCGGCGATAACGAGATTCCGGCAGAGCGTCCGGCAGAGATCTCGAAAGAACGCGCAGGGGACATGCAGTCCATGAACGATCTGTTCGGTTTCAAGTATTCGCCGTATAACCTCTATGAGACCGCGGCCACGCTGAACGACACATGGGGCTTCAAATACTACGACCATAACTGGAAAACACCCGAGCAGATCCTTGCAAACAAGCAGAAGCTCAACGGCATGGGTGTAAACTACCTTTTGAACGTCGGTCCCGATGCGCTCGGCCGTATTCCGTCCTATTCCGTCGATATTCTTCGCCGCGTTCGCGAGCTGGAAACCCAATTGTTACGGTGAGTATCTGACGTATAGGTCACCTGCGAAAACGGCACGGAGCTGCTAATCGGCGCAGGTGAGAGCGGCGTTTGTCTGCCGTTCATGTCGCAGAGCACAACGGCATGTGTGCTGACACAGGCCGCAGGATAGAAAGCCTGCAGGAAGCAAACTGCTTTGAGGTTTGCATTCACAAATTCTGTTTGGTAGCAATCTGGCAAAAGTGCAACAATTTATCCCTTGCAAATTCAAAATGCAAGAGATTTGCGTTGCACTTTTTCTCTATCTGTTGTCTACAAATTATTCTTCGCTCAAGTCCGCTTTGGGGCTTGGCTTTTTATTTGCAGCCTTATGAAACCGTGTGAGCAACAGAACGCCGATCAAAATAAATGCCGGAAAAACCGCGGAAAACAGCATGCCGCTCTTTAAACCGAGTTGGTCCGTAGTGAGATTCGGGAAAGATGCGGCGATGTTTGCATTGCCGGAAACCGCGCCGCTTACTGCGCCCATCAATGCCGGGCCCACAGAGCAGCCCACATCGCCCAACACCGCCAAAATGCCGAACATCGCCGTACCGCCCTTCGGGTACGCGGCGGAGGTCAGCGAGAACGTGCCCGGCCACATGAGGCTTACGGAAAAGCCGCACAGCGCGCACGAAAGCAGAGAAAGCCACGGGTTTTCAAACAGAGCCGTACCAAGATAGCACAAAATACACAGTGCGGCGCAGAATACCATCGCGCCCGTTAAATGAATTTTCTCGCCCCACACGCCGTAGATTGTTCTGCCGATGCCCATAAACACCGCAAACAGGCACGGCCCTAAAAGGTCGCCGATGACCTTCGTCACGCCGAGCGCACGCTCCGCAAACAGCGAGCTCCACTGGCTCATGGCAAGCTCGCTCGCGCCCGCGCAAAGCATCAAAAGCAGTGCCACGAGGAAAATTTTCGAGGTAAACAGCGTTTTGAGCGGTGTTTTTTCTTCCTCCGGCACGGTGGGCATCAGCGGCACCTTGAGGAAACGAAATAAATTATAAAGCGGCAGCAAAGACCACAAAATCGGGATGATAAACCACAAATCCTCGCCGATCAAGCGCAGCAAAAGCGTCGTGATGAGCACCACGCCCACCTGTCCCCAGCAGTAAAACGAATGTAAAAGGCTCATCGCGGAGGCCTTCGCGTCTCCCGGGCAGGAATCGACAATCGGGCTGATGATAACTTCAATCAGGCCGCCGCCCACGCCGTTCACAATCGTCGCAAGGACAAGACCCACATACGGCGCAGGCAGCACGTTCGGCAGCGTGCCCTGCATCACAAGGCCTAAAAACGCCAGCGCGTGTGCGATGACCGCTGATTTTCGGTAGCCGATGCGGTCTACGTATTTAACGGAAAGCATATCCATGATGACCTGCGTCACAAAGTTGCACAGGATGAGCGCCGAAATCAGCGAATACGAAATGCCGAATTTGTTTTGGAACAGCACGAAAAACAGGGGAGAGAGATTGTTTACAATGCCCTGCGTGATATACCCGCGGTAGCAGGCAAACACGGTGCTTTTAAAGTTTTGGGTCTTCTCCATTTAACTATACCGCCTTTAATAAAATGCTAACTTTCATTATAGCGGAAGGCCCGGCGAAATTCTACCGTGAATTTGACGGAAAACCACAAAAATTCAATACATCTGCCGAAAGGAATTCCAAAAAAATGCGGCGTAAAAGCTAAATCCATGTTGATTTTACCAAGGAAATATAGTACAATAAAACCAAACAGGGTTTTCTCTTTCAGAAAAAGCCCCAATTCAATCTGTTATTCTTTTGATTTATTCAATTAGAAGGAGTGTTTTAACATGAAGTTAGGCGTACTTACCAATGTTGTAGGCAACATGCCTCTTGAGGACGCACTGAAGTATTTCAAGTCCATGGGCATCCAGATGGTCGAAATCGGCTGCGGCGGCTATCCGGGCAAAGATCACTGCGATCCGGAAGTTCTGCTCCACGATGAAGCAAAGTATCAGGAGTTCTGCGATACCATCAAGAAGTATGATATGGAAGTCAGCGCATTCTCCTGCCACGGCAACCCGATCCACCCGAATAAGGAGCTGGCTGCGGCTTATGATAAGGACATGCGCAACGCAGTTCTGATGGCTGAAAAATACGGCCTGCATCAGATCAACTGCTTCTCCGGCTGCCCGGGCGATTGCGAGACCTCTCAGTATCCGAACTGGGTTGTATGCGCATGGCCGGACGATTTCGGTAAGATCCTCGAGTATCAGTGGAAGATTCTTGTTGATTACTGGAAGAATTTTGTAGCATTCGCAAAAGAGCACGGCGTCAACAAGATCGCTCTTGAAATGCACCAGGGCTTCTGTGTTTACAACACGGAGACGCTCCTCAAGCTCCGTGAGGCTGTGGGCCCGGAGATCGGCGCAAACTTTGACCCGTCCCACCTCATTTGGCAGGGCATGGATCCGGTTGCTGTTATCCGCGAGCTCGGCGGCGACGCAATCTTCCACGTACACGCAAAGGATACCCGTCTCGATAAGTACAACATGGCAAAGAACGGCGCGCTCGACACGAAGAGCTATGCAGACGAAGCACACCGCTCCTGGATCTTCCGCAGCGTCGGCTACGGCAACGATCTGCTCTATTGGAAGGACATCATCAGCGCTCTGCGCCTTGTCGGCTATGACTATGCCATCAGCATTGAGCATGAGGATAGCCTCATGAGCCAGAACGAGGGCCTTATGAAGGCTGTTGAGACCCTGAAGTCCGCTATCATCTTCGAGCCGAAGATGACCGAGACCCGTTGGATCTGATTTCTCTCTGACAACACGTAAATAAAACCACGGCGCTTCGGCAGGGCAACCTGTCGGAGCGCCGCTTTTATGTTTTAACGGTTTGCTTTTTGTCCGTATGATACGTGCACAGCTTCAAAAACGGGAACAGCAAAGCGGCATAAAGCCCTGCACAAACCGCCGTTTGCAGCAAAACAAGGGGAATACCCGAAAGCGAAATGCTTTTCAATAAAAACTGTGTTGCATTCGCGGCAAGCAGTGCAAAAAACGCCGGCATCACTGCACTTTTCAATAGCCCGATATGTACATCGGCGACTTTTAATAATCTTCGTACACTCAGCATCGCATTGAAGATGGACGAGAAAAACAAAATTGCAATGTACGCCCGCATACCGGCAAACCGCATGAAAAGCAAAATCAAAAGCACACGCAGAAACGAATCCGAAAAGTTGTATTTCATGGAGTTCAGCTGCTCGTCAAGCCCCTTTAAAAGACTGTCCACTACGACATCCAGATACAAAAGCGGTACGAGCGGCGCCAAAATTTTGAGGTATGCCCCGGCTTCCCGGCTCTTATAAAACGCCTCGCCCCAGTCACTGCCGAAAACAAAGAAGATCCCCGCGCAGAAAATGCCGAACTGCAGGGCCGCGTGCACCGCGCGCTGCGTGATGTGCCGCACGGCCCTGCGGTGCGAAAGCTCAAATTCCCGCGCCGTTTTCGGGATGAGCAAGGACGCGAACGACGTCAAAAACGAAGACGGAAAGTACAGCATCGGCATTGCCATGCCCTGCAATAAACCGTAGGCGGACATGGAAGCCGCACGACTGAGCCCGTAACGCCCGAGCTCGCGCGGGATGAGCAGATTTTCCGCCGTTGAAAGCAAGCTGCGCGCCGCGCTTGAAAGCGTGCACGGCACCGCAATGTGGAACATCCCGTGCAGAACACCCGTCGCCTGCTCTTTTTCTTTCGGCGTGTTGCGCTTTAAGCTGCGGCGGTAAATGAGGAATCCCGCCAAAAACGAAACGGCTTCTCCGAATGTTGAAGCAATCATCGCCGCAAAGCACGCGGCTTCTATGCTCTGCGGCGCAAAATACCAGAACAGCACAACGGCGGAGAAAATCGTCAGCACCTGTTCCACCGCGTCACTCCATGAGGTGGAAAGCGATTCGTCCACTGCTAAATAATATCCCTTCATGCACGTGCACTGCGACATAAACGGCAGCCCAAGCGCCAAAATGCGCAGAGACGGCGCCGCGCCGGCGTTGCCCAAAATATGCGCGGCGGCAAAATCCGAAAAGCACAGCAGCAAAACCGCAATGGTACAGCTCACCGTCAGGCAGAACAAAAAGCACTGCGTCACCACGCTGCGCACCGTGCAGCGGCGGTTCGCCGCAATGGCTGCCGTCACCATGCGCGTCACGGCCAAGCTGATGCCGGAAGTGGAAAGCGTGATGGCGAGCAGGAACACGGAGAAGATGAGCTGGTAAAGCCCCATGCCCTCCGCACCGATTTTGCCCGATAAATACGCACGGTAGCCGATGTTCGTAATGCGGAAAAACAGTGAAAATGCCGTTAAAGCGATGCCTTGCAGCAGAAATTTGCGTTTTGTCATGATTGTCGCAGGGCCTCCTATTGCAAGTTTTCCGGGCGCGTTGTATAATCAGCTTATATGAGAAATGTATAGATAATTTTCTGCATTTTATAAAAAGAGAACAGGAGTTAAAAAGTATGACAGATCAGGTAAACGCAGACTGGACCGAATTACAGGTCACCATTCCCGCGGCGGATACGGACTGCGCGGGCGACATTGCGCAGATGGTCGTGCCCTACGGCATTTATATTGAAGACTATTCGCATTTAGAAGAGGAAGCGATGGAAATCGCGCATATCGACCTCATTGACGAAGACCTTCTCAAAAAAGACCGCACCAAAAGCATCATCCATGTGTATATCAGCCCGGAGGAAAATCCGGCGGAAGCCATTTCTTTCCTCAAAGAGCGTTTTGAAGCCGTCGGCATTGAGAACACCATCACCGCCGCCAACTGCGCGGAGGAGGATTGGATCAACAACTGGAAAAAGTATTTTAAGCCCATCCCCGTCGGCAACCGCTTGCTTGTGCGCCCTATGTGGGAGGACGAGTACGAAGCAGGTGACCGCGTCGTGCTGCATCTGGAGCCGGGCCTCGCGTTCGGTACCGGCACGCATGAAACGACCCGCCTTTGCATGGAGCTGCTCGAAAAGTATGTAAAGCCGGGCGATACCATGCTTGATATGGGCTGCGGCAGCGGTATTTTGTCCGTCGCCGGTCTGCTGCTCGGCGCAGGCAGCGCCGTTGGCGTCGATATTGATGCCCTCGCCGTCAAGACCGCCGTCGCAAACGCAGAGATCAACCACGTCGGCGATAAGTTCACCGGCATCTGCGGCAATCTGGCGGATAAGGTTACCGGCACATTCGATGTCGTTGTCGCGAATATCGTCGCAGACGTCGTGATTTTGCTCACAAAAGATGCCCCGCGCTTCATGAAACCCGATACCGTCTATATCATGAGCGGCATCATCGATACAAGGGAAGACGATGTTTTGGCGTGCCTCGCGGATAAATTCGAGATCATCGACCGCAAAGAGGAAAAAGGCTGGGTCGCCTTGGCTGCAAAGCTGAAGTAAACATAGCGAAGCGACAAACAAAGTCTTTGGTCAAGTTTTCTTCAGAAAACTTGCGGGTTATCAGGGCAGAGCCCTGATTCGTCGTCCGCAGACGACGAAATTCTTTTGCCTACATTAGGACTAGAAAGGTAGGCTAAACAGTCCGGTGGACTGTTTAGCCGCAGGAAACCCAGTCAATGGGGTTCCTGAACGACTCGTAGAAACGAGTCGTTAGAAAATATAAATAAGCACTAAAAAGATTCGGAGGGATTATCATGACAGCAGAATTCCACAAGGCAAACCGTCAGCGCCTGTACGCCGAAATGAAAGACGGCAGCGCAGCCGTGTTCTTTTCCGGCAGTGCACCGCGCCAGAGTGCCGATGCGTACTATACATTCTTCACGAACCGCAATTTCCTGTATTTAACGGGCATTAAATTCGCGGGGTTCGTGTTGGTCGCCACAAAAATCGGCGGCAATGTGCAGGAATCCATCTATATCCTCCCGCCGGATCTCATGAAAGAGCGCTGGACAGGCCGCAGACCGAAAGCCGATGAAGTTATGGCGCAGTCCGGAATCACGGATATCCGCTTCGTTGAGAACTTTGAAAACGATATCCACCGTGTTTTGAACAGCGGCAACGTGCAGCGCGTCTACCTCGACCTCTACCGCCATACGCCGGACGAGGGATTAGATGAAACCCACCGCTTCGCGCAGACCATTAAGACCGGTTACCCGTTCCTCACGGTTGAAAATATCCTGCCCATCTTAAAGCGCCTGCGTACCCTGAAGGCTCCGTGCGAGATTGACGCCATGCGTCGTGCCATGACCGTTACGCGCGAAGGTATTCTGCGCATGATGCGCGCTTCGCACCCCGGCATGTATGAGTACGAGTATAAAGCCGAGTTCGATTACGCCCTCACCAGCGCCGGCGTGCTTGAGCCCGCGTTCCACTCCATCATTTCCGCCGGCGAAAACAACTTCTGCATCCATTACGACAGCTACATGGGACAAGCCAAAGACGGCGATATGATCTTGAATGACGTTGGCGCGCAGTGGGACGGCGAGTGCAACGATGTTTCCCGTGGCTGGCCGTGCAACGGCAAATACTCGAAAGAGCAGCGCATGCTGTATGAGTGTGCCCTCAATACGTCGAACTACATGTTCTCCATCATCAAGCCCGGCATGCTCATGGACGATGTGGATAAGACCGCCCGCCGCTATTGCTGTGAGCAGCTGAAAAAGATCGGTCTGCTGTCCTCTTACGATGAGATTGGCAAATACATGTGGCACGGCGGTGCGCACCACGTCGGCTACGACGTGCATGATGTTGTCGATGCACTCGGCAAGCCTATCGCGCCGAACATGGTCTTCTGCGTTGATATCGGCATTTACGCCGAAGAGCTCGGCATCGGCTTCCGCGTGGAGGATAACTGCCTTGTCACGCCGACCGGCGCAGAGAACCTCTCTGCGTCCGTGCCGCGCACCATCGAAGACATCGAGGCCGTCATGGCAAAATAACGGGAGAAATTGCCATGAAGCTCATTTTACCCGAGCAGATCACGAAAGGGCAGTATAAAGCGTATCTTGCGGATTGGGGCACAGAGCGCATCGTGCCGAGCGAGCGCCGCAGGGGCTACGCCAAAATGCAGCTTGCGCTCGCGTTGCCTATCGCACACGCCGTGGGTAGAAGGCGCTCATCACCTGCGCAGACGATTTTGAAAGAAAGAAGTGAAAAACATGACAAATTTTAGCAAGCTCGTTTTGAAAATGACGGAGTACGAGGGCGGCTGTGTCGAGCGCGTCAACCACTTTTTGAAGGTGTTCGCGTTCGCAAAGACCATCGCGGAGGGCGAAGACGTGGACGATGCGACAAAAGAAATTTTGGAAGCCGCCGCCATTACGCACGACATCGGCATCCGTGTGTGCTTTGAAAAATACGGCAACTGCAACGGCCCTCACCAGGAGGTGGAAGGCCCGCCCATCGCACTCGAAATGCTGCCCGCGTGCGGTTATACCCATGGGCAGACGGAGCGCATCTGCTATCTTATCGGCCACCACCACACGTACACGAACATCAACGGCATCGATTATCAGATTCTGGTTGAAGGCGATTTCCTCGTAAACATTTTCGAGAGCGGCATGACCCATGAAGCCGCCGAAAAGGTGTGCGAGAACATCTTCCGCACAAAGACCGGCAAGCAGCTTTTAAAAGACCTGTTCTTGTAAATTGCACATAAAATCAAAAATTAGAATATTGACATTTATGAGAAATAACCTTACAATTAACATTGCAAGGTTATTTTTTACTTGTCAAATTTTTAAGGAGTTGTGATATATGGCAAGAAATTTTATGTGCACCAAAACAAACCCGGTCGTCGAGACCAAAGCCGGTAAGCTGCGCGGTTTTCAGCTTGACGGCACATATGCGTTCCACGGCGTAAAATACGCCGATGCAAAGCGTTTCCACCAGCCGACCCCGGTAGAGCCGTGGGAGGGCATCAAAAACGCGCTGGCTTACGGCTACGTGTGCCCCATGCTGCAGCAGGATCAGCCCAGCAACGAGCTGATGGTGCCGCACCGCTATTGGCCGCTCGATGAGAACTGCCAGTACCTCAATATCTGGACGCAGCATCTTGACCCGAACGCCAAAAAGCCCGTGCTCGTTTGGCTGCACGGCGGCGGATTCGCGGCGGGCTCCTCCATTGAGCACATCGCCTACGAGGGCGAAAACATGAGCAAATACGGCGATGTCGTCGTCATTTCACTCAACCACCGTCTTAATATCCTCGGCTATCTCGACCTTTCCCCGTTCGGCGAGGAATATAAGAATTCCGGCAACGCCGGCAACGCCGATATGGTCGCAGCTTTGCAGTGGATTCACGAAAATATCGCAAACTTCGGCGGCGACCCGGAAAACGTCACGCTGTTCGGCCAGTCCGGCGGCGGTATGAAGGTCTGGACGCTGATGCAGACCCCTGCGGCGGACGGCCTGTTCCATAAGGGCGTCGTGCAGAGCGGCTGCATCGATCACTTCGTCTCCGGCAATTCCACGGAGCAGAACGGCAAAGCCATCGTCACGGCGCTTCTGGCAGAATTGAAGCTCGATGATGTCAAAGCACTGGAGACCATCCCGTACGCACAGCTCGCGGCGGCGTACAACAAGGTCGCGCCGGAGGTCGCAAAGACGGGCGCATACGTCGGTGGCAACCCGCTCGCAAACGATTGGTACCTCGGCGATCCGCTCGAGGTCGGTTTCACGGAGCACGCAAAGACCATCCCGGTCATGGTTGGTACCGTGCTCGGCGAGTTCTCGTTCATGCCGGCATTAAGCGAAGAGGAAAAGGCCGATGCTGCGCTCATCGATTCTATGATCGAAAAACGCTACGGCGCAGAGGGTAAAAAGCTCAAGGAGATGTTTGCCGAGGTTTACCCGGATAAGGACGTCAGCGACGTGCTGTTCATGGATTCCATTTTCCGTGCGCCGTCTAGCGATTTCATCTTGAAAAAAGCACAGCACCCGGAAAGCGGCACGTATTCGTATATGATGACCTACACCTTCCCGTATGACGGTGGGCATATCGCATGGCATTGCAGCGAGATCCCGTTTGTATTCCACAACACGAGCCTCGTCGCCGCGTATAACGAGCCCGGCGTGACCGACTTGCTCGAAAAGCAGATGTGCGACGCGTGGCTCAACTTCGCGCGTGACGGCAAACCGTCCAGTGAAGACCTGCCGGAGTGGCCGGCTTGCACTGCAGACGATGAAGCGACCATGATTTTCGATAAAAAGTGTGAGGTCAGACATAACTACGACCACGAGCTTGTTGCGCTGCATAAAAAATTGGCCCCCTCGCCGTGGAGCCATAACGATGACGAGGAAGAGCAGCAGATCCAGCACTAAGCGCTTCGCATTTGCCTGTGAAAGCGAACGAATAAAAGCTTTGATTTAAACTTTCTTCGAGAAAACTTGAGGGGACTTGGGGCACTGCCCCAAGTCCCCTCTGCCTTTGAAAAGGCGGGCGAAATTTTTAGTGTCGCTACGCTATGTTCCCCGCAAGCTTCTTTTTTTTTGCGCAACAAAAAAGCCGAACACAACTTCTGTGCTCGGCTCATTTTGTATTAAATTAAATTACAGGTTAGCCTTCAGCCATGCAATATCTTCAGCAAGGCAAGCTACGCGATCCTGCGGGTCGTTGTAGCTGGCTTCACGCTCAACAACGTAAATGACGTTGTCGCACTGTGCGTCGGCAGCTGCCTTAACAGCCTTCCAGTCCACAATGCCCTGGCCCTGCGGCACGTTCAGCTTGTCGTGCTCTTCCTTCATCTTGAGGAACTCCGGCGGGAAGATCGGCTTGCCGTCAGCGTCTTTCTCAAACTTGAAGCGCGGGGTGGTGTCGTGGCGGGACTGCGGCTTGTTTGCGCCGATAACGCCGCCGTTTTCCTTAATGTG
>OKRZ01003396.1_pt1 | contig 10772 bp, 8 predicted proteins | sample 1601141 | NCBI WGS metagenome assembly OKRZ01 (sample SAMEA3541524, study PRJEB24748) | human gut metagenome | biome: human gut; feature: human-associated habitat; material: faeces | place: China | collected 2012
AAATCATTTGCTTTGCGGGTCTAAGTTTACTATAATAGAGTCAAAAATACCGTTGTGCCTTGTAGTTGGTGCCGGTTCCATCTGCTTTTGTATTCCAGCCGCCGAATGTATATCCGGTTCGTGTCAACGCATTGGAAGACAATGTAATGTTTGTTGTATATACAGCACTTGCCGCAGCAGGTACTGTTCCACCGGTTTTTCCATTTCCATTATAAGTAATCGTATAGTTATATGCTACAGGTGAAGAAACTAACGTACCACTTGCCTTAACTTTATTATATGATCCGCTGTTCTTTACCCAGATATTTGTAGTACTCTTTCCTGCCTTTGAAAATGCATTTGCTGCAACTCCGGTCAGGTTTGAATTTTTAAAATTGAATTTCGTAACTGCAGTACAGTTTGCAAATGCAGTACCGTAAATCTTTGTCAGAGAATTTGACATACTGAAATCCACATTTGTAAGTGCTGTACAATTCTGGAATGCATTTACATTGATCTGAACCAGAGAGCTTCCGGATACCGTTTTTACAGATGTGATCGTTTTATTATTTGCATATGCAGATCCTGCGATCATAGTTACCTTATACGTTTTACTATTCACTACAACTGTATTAGGAATTGTGATTGCACCCTTGCTGACACCTGCTACTCCTGTTTTTGCAGGTTTGATCGATACTGTCTTTGCCGTCTCATCTACGATTGTACAGGTCCATTTGCCCGACTTATCGGTATATGTTGCTGCAGATGCATTCCCTGATATACTGAAAATACAGATTCCGCAGCAAAGAACTGCTGCAACTGCCAGGATCAGCTTTTTAAATCTTATACTATTACTCATCTTACTTGCCCTCCTTATGGTATTTTTTTACTGATCGTACTTCCAAATTTTCCATATTTCTTCTTGCCATTCTTTACTTTGTACTGTCTGGCTCTGAAATAATATTTTGTTCCATTTTCAAGTCCGCTGATCATCGTTGATAATGATGTCTTTGAACTCTGTATCTTAACAGATTTTGCATTTGAGAAATCACTGTATTTTGAATAATAAATAATACAGCCTTCCGCACCTGCATATTTCCGGATCGTCAACCGGACATTTACCTTGCCGGTTGATTTGGATTTCCAATGCGCATAAATCTGTGTATCTTTTGCAAATGTCGTTCCTGCCGTTACCTTGGAGCCTCCGGTATAATCCGTCCACCATCCATCAAAGGTATAATTCTCTTTTTTTGCTCCAGGAAGTCCCGTAATTCCTGTTCCGGTATCAATTGAAAATTTGCTCTTATTTCCATTGATCTTGCCACCTGCAGCATTCAATGTAACCGTTATCTTCTTTGCCTGCCATCTTGCATATAACGTCAGACTGCCTTCCAGATCCACAACTGTTGAACTGGTATACTGAATTTTTCCGGACTTGCTTGTAAACCAGCCTTTAAATTCATATCCATCCCTTACCGGTGTTGGAAGCGTGCCACAGGTATCCCCATAGCCTACAACCTTGCTGGTCCGTCCAACGGTTCCGCCATTTGGATTAAATGTGATCGTAACATCATTTTCTGTCCATCTTGCATATAACGTCACGGTTCCTTCATAAGGAAGCAGATTCTTTACAGTTGCCTGATCTTTATAGACCTTTCCACCTGTCTTATCGGTACTCCAGCCATGGAAGGTATATCCCGGTCTCCGATATGCTGATGCTGCAAGTTTAATGGATTCTCCATATGTAACAGTCTCACCCTTCATGCTTCCATATCCTCCGTTCGCATTATAAACGATACGATAGGTTACCGGGCTCCATACTGCATATAACGCAATACCATCTTCCGTATTATGCAGGATTTCTGCTTCGTCTTCATATACAACAACACTCTTATCTGATTCATCTGCCCATCCGATGAACTGATATCCATCCTTTTCATATGTACACTTTGGAAGCTTTGCTGTTTCTCCACATTTAAAGACAACTGCTTCCATATATCCTTCACCATCTGTTTCGTCGAAAACAATACTGTATGTTTTCTGTTCCCAGACAGCATTTATCCGAACTTCTGTATTAGCCCCATATAATTCCCTGAGGTAGGAATACAGTTTGCTCAATCTCCAGGATTGTATGGTTTTGACCGGATAGATTGTTTCATCCTTATCAAACTGGAAACCGATCAAAGAGCTTCCCTCTTTCTGAAAATCCGTTGAGAAAATTTCATATGCTGTTTTAGAATCATCCAGATTATCTGCTGAGAGCACAATTTTCTTTTCCGTACCAGTTCCGCCATTCGGAACAAGTGTCAGATTATATCCGGAGGCATCACTCCACACCGCCAGAAATTCATAATATCCGGATGCCGTTGCATAAATATTCTGTGTATCACTGAATTCTGCCTCATCCTCGTAGGTTCCGACAATAAAGCTATGGGAATCATCCGGATTCGTATATATCCATTGCCATCTGTAAAATTTCTTTCCAGGACAGGTAAATGTACACTTTGGAAGCTTCAAGGTTTCGCCCTGCTTTACGGTAGCCTCCTGCATGGTTCCCTGACCTTCACCGGCAGAGAAACGGATCTTAATGCTTCTCTTTTCCCAGATCGCATAAAGTGTAATAGAGCTTTCGGCTGTCAGTTTTGTGACCTTCTGACCTTCTTTATAAGATGTTCCTGTTCCATCCGGCTTTGTATTCCAGCATTTGAAGACAGAATCGCTCTTCATAAAATTATTCTGTCGCAATTCTATATACTGGTTATACACAACCCCATCCTGAATGTTCATAGAACCAATACCACCGTTTGCATTGTAGCGGATCTGATATGTATTTGGAACAGCCGATGCATATAATACGACATCTCCCTGTCCGGAAGGATCCACCTTCTGACCATACTTATAAGTTACTGTATATTGTTCTCCATCACTGTCTGTCAAAGTACCGGTAAACTTTAAACTGTATCCTTTATATACATTTTTATCATATGATGGATTCAGTGTTACCTGCGTATTATATCGAAGGTTCGTCTGTTCTACTTTATTATAAGTCTTAGAGCCTACTGTCTTTGGTATCATATATGTAATCTTATATGGTCCGGTGTAGACCGCCTTATAATCAACATTTCCATAATTTTCTTCATTCTGCAGCTCTTTTATCATTCTTTGATATGTCGCTTTATTGGCAGTATAAATTGTTTTATTACCCGTACCAAACGCACTTCCCATTTCCAGATCAGCGGTATCAAAGGTAATATTGTTATTTGGCAGATATACATTTCCAAGATCACATTCATCGAATGCCAGTCCACCAATAAACTTTAATTTAGAACCACTTTCAAATGTAATCTTTCTCAAACCAGAATAAGCGAACGCTGTTACACCTATCCTTTCTACAAGCTTTGGTATAACAATTTCTTTTAAATTCACACAGCTATAAAATGCAGCCTCATCTATCTCTTTCAAACATGAACCTTTTTCAAATATAACCTTTTTTAATTCACAACTCATAAATGCATTTTCACCAATGATGACACAGTTCTTTGGAATCGTGATATTGGAAATCGATTCATCACATGCGAAGCAATCCTCACCAATCGAATATACACTATACTTCTTATTCGCAGGGTTTGTAATTACATTAGGGATTGTATATGATGCTATTTTCTTTGTTGATTTTGGATCATACATTATCAGTTCTGCTTTACCGGGATTATTACCGTTCGGTTCTGAAATTATACGATAATTATAGATTTCATCGGCGGTCCACCATTCATTCACCCACCAATAACTGCCCTTTTTCATTTTTGATATATCTTTGAATTTCGATCCTTTTTCAAAATTAACTTTTAATACTCCGGCATTAAATGCTCCGGCACCAATTGAAACTACAGACTTGGGAATGGTAATTGTAGATATCGTTTTTTTGGTAGAAAATGCTTCTTCTCCTATTTTTTTTAATTTCGAGCCTGATTCAAATGTTACTTTTTTTATATTCATATCTTCAAATGCATAATCACTTATTGTTTCGCAATTTTTTGGAATTGTGATCTCGGTGATTTTTTCTTCTACATTTGAATAATCGTTCTCGTCAACTGACATACCATCAATCTCTACAACAGTATATTTCTTTTTATTTTTACCTATGATCGTATTTGGGTAAACTATCTTATTGCCAAAATGCCCACCTGATACTTCAGCAGAAATTGAAACCTTTCCAGGTGTCTTTCCCTTTGGATCGGTAATCACTTCATACCAGAACTTTCCATCTGAAGTATTACCACAATCCCCTTCCTTTGCATTTGCTGTACCAGAACAGAATAAACTTCCTGTCAGGATCAGGATGCCCGTTATCATCATGATCATAAAATGTCTGAATGCCTTTGAATGATTCCTCATATTCTTCTCTCCCTTTACAATATTTAATCGTTATACCTCTGTATTCAAAATAATTTTTTATGTAAAAAAAGTGCTGTAAAAAACATATGCCTTCTCCATATGCTTTTTACAACACTATTCGGTTCAGATATAGAATTGTCTGTTGTCCATCTATGTTCCCCCTGCCGGATCTTTCCGGCTTTCATGAATCTATTTCCAATCTCTTCCTTATGTTTTGTTAATTTCTATGTCGCACCTCGTATATTATAGCAATCTGACCAATTTTTGTAAATAGTTTTGTATATATATTATATTTTACTTTTATCAATCCCGCAAACATCCAATCGAAACAACTTTATTTTGTATTTTTCGGCACTTTTGTTTTGTATTTTTCGGATTTCTTTTTCTGCATATTTTACTGCCCTGTTTCATACAATTATACGACGAAACCGAAACGAGTTATCTATGTGTTCTATTTCTGGATTTTATAATGTACATGGCAGATACCTGGAAACGCCCGGACATTTTCGTGATATTCTGTCTGCCATGAATGCAAAGCAAAAGCATCGCGGGCCGGATGATGATGGTATTCTTCTGACGGATACATGCGGACTGTCTCATACAAGATTATCCATCCGGGATATCAAAGCCGGACTTCAACCCATGTCCCGCACAGTACAGGGAAGAACGTTCACGATCGTATTCAATGGAGAAATCTATAATACAGATGAACTGAAAAGGGAACTGATCTTACGCGGTTATTCCTTTTCCACAACATCCGATACCGAGGTACTGCTGTTTTCATACATATACTATGGGCCTGACTTTGTAAAACATATCAATGGTATATTTTCTTTTGCAATCTACGATCATACAGAAGAAGCCATTTTCCTTTACCGGGATCCATTCGGTGTAAAGCCTTTATATTATACCTTTTTATCTGACCGGACACTTGTCTTTGCATCAGAGCGAAAGGCACTGTTCTGTTATCCCGGCACATTTCCAAGACTGGATAAAAAAGGCTTATGTGAGATTTTCGCCATCGGGCCGTCCAAAACGCCCGGTTGCGGTGTCTTCAAAGGAATCGACGAACTAAAACCCGGTCATTATATACGATATGACCGATTCGGCTGTTCCACCACCTGCTATTTCCGGATCCAAAGCATACCTCATACCGATGACTATCAGACAACCGTGGAAAAGACCTCTGATCTGTTAAACGCTGCAGTAAAACGACAGATCGTATCCGATGTTCCGATCTGTACCTTTCTGTCCGGCGGTATCGATTCCTCGATCGTCAGTGCCATCTGTGCGGAAGAACTGAAGAAACAGGGGCAGATATTAGATACCTATTCCTTTGATTTTACCGATAATTCACGCTATTTTAAATCAAATGCTTTTCAGCCGGAACAGGATCGGCCATATGTAGATCAGATGGTCTCTTTCCTCGGAACGAAACATCACTACCTGACCTGCAATATGGAAGAGCTTGCCGACCTGCTTTATGATTCCGTTCTTTCCAGAGACCAGCCGACCATGGCAGACGTTGATTCATCCCTGCTGTATTTCTGTAAGCTGGTATCTGAAAACAATAAGGTTGTGCTGACCGGGGAATGTGCCGATGAAATATTTGGCGGATATCCATGGTTCTACCGGGAAGATCTGCTTGCATCCGATACTTTTCCATGGATGACCGATCTTACACCAAGAAAGCAACTGTTGGATCCGGAATTTGCAGATGCTCTGCAGATGGATGACTATGTAAAAAATCTTTACCATCAGATCATCTCCGAGATTCCGGTGCTGCCGGAAGAATCCGATATCGAGAAATCCCGTCGCCGGATCGGTTACATGAATATCCGGATGTTCATGCAGACCCTGCTTGACCGTATGGATCGTACCAGTATGTATCATGGTCTGGAGGCAAGAGTCCCATTTGCTGACATCCATCTTCTGCAGTATGTCTTTAATGTGCCATGGAAATACAAATACCGAAACCAGACAGAGAAAAGCCTGCTCCGTCATGCCGCTGTAAATCTGGTTCCAAATGAAATCCTGTTCCGGAAGAAAAGCCCGTATCCTAAGACCTATAACCCGCTTTATGAAACGATCCTTGCCGACCGGTTAAGAGAAGTGATCCACGATGTTGCAAGCCCTGTCAACCGGTTTCTGGATAAAAAAGCGGTTCTGCAGTTCCTGGAATCTCCGAAGGATTATGGCAAACCGTGGTACGGCCAGTTAATGGCAGGCCCACAGATGATGGCATATTTATTACAGATCAACTTCTGGCTGAAAGAATACCAGATCTCCATCGAACTCTGACCAAAACACCCACCAGCCGGTGGGTGTTTATATCTTATATACCAGAACCAAAACACACCCCGATACTCTTTCCACCCTCTGACAACAGATTATTTATCTTATAAAAACGAACCTTCTTATAAAGTAAATAAAGAGCCTGTAACCTGTAATTCAATATGATGCCCTATATAAATTACTGACATTTGCGTAATTTCGTTATGAGACTTGCACTAGCTGTCAACACCAAGCCCATGTCTGAACCCGTTAGGGTGAGTTTGGGCGACTGCTGACAAATAGGTGTGCGAGTCGAATAGAAATGAAGCAAGTCATGTAATTATATAGGGCATCAAATGAAATTAAGGTTACAGGCTCTCAATTCTTTTTATTTGTCACATAACACCGGCTGAAGCTGCTTCCCCTTTAAAGCCTCCTCTATCGTCTCCGGTATCATGGACAGTTTTCCGATCAGGGAATTCGGCTTCTTTACCGGATCATCCTGATAAAATGGAACAAAATAAATATTCTTCATATTCATCAACATTCCGATAGCTGATACAAGACTTGATTCCGATATTCTTAAAATTCATCCCCATCGCATCATTTGTTGAAATGCTGATGATCAGCGGTTTATTATTTCTGATATGCGCCTTCGCTGCCATCAGCACCGGAGAATCCGTGATACCGTTACATAACTTTGCAAGTGTGTTGCCTGTACATGGAGCGATCACCAGTACATCCAGATATGCTTTTGGTCCGATCGGTTCTGCCTCCTGGATGGTAAAAATCCCTTTCTTCCCTGTTATCCTCTGAATGTCTTTTACAAAATCATCCCCTCTGCCAAATCTGGTATCGTACGTTGCAGACCGTTCGGAGAAGATCGGATATACCGATATTCCAAGCTTTGTCATTTCCTCTATCTCTATCTTTACTTTATCAAAAGTACAAAACGAACCGGTTATTGCAACGCCGCAATTGCACCCTGATAAACTCATATCTATAATCCTTTCCATTCAATACAATCCATAAAATCATTCTGATCCATACTGTTTTATCAATTCCAAGCTGTTGTGTCTGGTTCCAACTATTTAACAGAACCAGACAAATACTACTGCCTGACAATGATTTTATGTTTATTATAGTATATGCAGGATCATAAATTATGTGACTGTTTTATCAAAGATACGACAAAACGGCCTCGCCCAGAATCTCACCGGAAGTTTTTGGTGAATACCGTCCCGGAATCCCCAGACTATGTTTATAACAGATTCCCTGCTCATCCAGATATGCAAAATCCGTTCCGCCCGGTTTGGATGCTATATCCAAGATAACAACATCCGGACGAAGCTTTGACAAGACTGCCCGATCAAGCACAGGCGCCGGTATCGTATTGTAACAGAAATCAAATGTATCCAGCTTTTCACAGGAAGCCAACTGATTCAACAATATCGTATGGCAGTCTCCCATGGCTGCCTTAATACAGGCTTCAACACTTCCAGGCCGGCACTTCTGATCGCCGGTACAGTGACCGGATTTGTGATAACCGTCACCTCCGCTCCCATACGAAGCAGCTTCTGTGCAAGGACACGCCCGCATCTTCCATAACCGGTAACCAGACATTTGCTGTTTTCTATATTGATATCACTCATCATAAAGCTTTCCGTGATCGCACCTTCTGCCGTTGCAACCGCATTTTTTAGTGCAACACAGTCATCTTTCATATAATCATGACATGGTATACCTGATTCTGCACAGGCTTTTGTCAGTTCCTGTGAGATCACGCCCCCACATACCAGACCAAAGTCCCCCACCATGAAAGCAAGTGCTTCTGCCGTAAGCCCTGAGCAGCCATTGATATGGATACCGTCCTTTGTAACCGGAACCGGAAGCAACAGCCCGGTTTCTTTTAAAGTATCATCGGTCTTGAGATTTCCAATTATATCCTGTAATTTTTCTCCGGTATCTGCAAGTTCCGGCACCTTCCATGTAAAAACCGGATAGCCCTGTTCTTTTAAATATAAAACCAGATAGTGGCAACGCAGGTCACCACCCACTACAACAAACTGTTTCAAATAATAACCTCCCTGTTTCTTTTCATCAATCTTATGCTCCATATTATATAGTAACCTGTCATCTGTTGCCCGTATAATACAACTATAATTCAACGATCAGGAATAATTTCTGTCAATATAATACTTTATGTACCCACTTATAAAATCCTTCCATGTCATTTCGGATATTGTTTCTGTAATAAATACCGGATAAATAGCATAGACCTTACCGTTAATTGACAGAACAACGGAACCAATCTGCATCCCGGTTTGCAACGGAAGTCCAAGTTTCTCCGGCAGAATATACCGGACAGTGATCTGCTCATCTTCCCGCAGTAACAATGTTTCTGAAAAGCTGCAGTCCCATGCGATCGTGGCCTTTTCTGCATCCTGCTGTCTTCTGTAATTGGGATCATACTGAATAGGAATGTCCGTTTTTTGCAGGATATCATCTTTTATGGTATGTTCCTGATAATGATCCAGTCCATAGTTCATAAGCTTTTTCGTATCTGCCCATTTATAAGTTTTATTCCCCGGCCAGCCGCATCCAAGCAAAGCTACGATGAACAGTTTTCCATCCCTTTCTAACGCTCCAACATAACAGTAACCGGCTGTTCCTGTAAAACCGGTTTTACCTGTCAGTGCTCCATCCATCATATTCAAAAATGCATTATGATTATTGCAGGTAAAACTTCTGGTTCCTGCAAGATTGGTAAAAGAATAGACAGACGTTCTTGTGATCGTAAGAAATGTATCCTTTTCAGGCGACTCTTTGATACAATACCGCAGGATCCGAGCCAGGTCAGCAGCCGTTGTTCCATGTATTCCATGTTTATCCTTTGCATCTAAGCCATTTGGCGTAATAAAATGTGTCTTCATGCAGCCAATATCCACTGCCTTCTGATTCATCAGCTCCGCAAATTGTTCCACACTTCCGCCAATATGCTCTGCGATCGCAACCGCACTGTCATTATGGCTTTCCAGCATCAGCGAATACAGAAGATCTTTTAACTTATATTCCTCTCCCTCTCTGATATTAAGCTGTACATCCGGCATCTTTGCTGCATAGGAAGATATGACCACCGTATCGTCCAGATCACCATATTCAAGTGCCAGGATACAGGTAAGGATCTTCGTCGTACTGGCATTTGCACGAACTTCTTCACCTGCTTTATCATACAGGATCCTGCCGTTTTCTCCATCCATAAGAACAGCCGACAGTGCATGAAGATCATTGTCTGTGATCTTTTGCTCTCTATCTACCTGAAGGGTATTACTGTTCTGTTTGCTGCGGTTATTCCAATGAACTATCCTTTGCTGCTGCGGCGGCATCACAAATGCTTTCGCAGGAATCACAGAACAGAGCAATACTACAGTGACAAGGATCCATACAAACAGAAAACCTGCGGGAATCTTCTGTCGCCTTCTTCCTGCAGGTTTCTGTTTTCTTTTATGATATTTGAAATATAACCCTAACATACGATCACCGGATATATTCTTTCTTCATAAAAATATATTCCGGATCTGTCGGTTTTATGACTCATTATCCAGCCCGAGTGTGATCTCATTTGCCTCTTCCTGTGCTTCCTTCTTAAAGTCCTCGATCTTATCCGGACTGATCATCGGAAGCTCCTCTGTCGATGCAACGCCGAAGCTTCGCAGGAATTCCTCTGTCGTTCCAAACAGGATCGGTCGTCCCGGAGCATCCAGTCGTCCAACCTCATCTACCAGTCCGTATTCCATCAGCTTATTGATCGCATGTGCACAGGAAACTCCACGGATGGCTTCAATCTCCGGTCTGGTGATCGGCTGCTTATAGGCAACGATCGACAGGGTTTCAAGCAGTACATCCGTAAGATTTGGTTTCTTCGGTGTACAGACAACCTTTGTCAGCACATCGTAGTACTCATTTCTGGTACACAACTGATATGCATTTTCAAGCTCGACCATCTTAATGCCCCGGTCAGACTGATTATAAATTTCCAGCACCTCTTCCATCTGCTTGGACAGCTTCTTTGTCTCCATCTCCAGTGCCTTAGCCAGTCGATCTACTGACACAGACTCCCCAAT
>OKRZ01003403.1_pt1 | contig 10765 bp, 8 predicted proteins | sample 1601141 | NCBI WGS metagenome assembly OKRZ01 (sample SAMEA3541524, study PRJEB24748) | human gut metagenome | biome: human gut; feature: human-associated habitat; material: faeces | place: China | collected 2012
TCAACGATACTGATAGTTTGTTCTCGAACCCGCAGGAGAAAAAGACTGAAGATTACAGCCCGAAAGCCGGGGCGCTTTTTTGGAACAGGGTGTACAGCACAGCCCCCATCACCGCAAGTCCCAGCATCGTGAGGGCGCTCATAGCGCAAAGAGGGACTTGATGGTGACGAAAAGCACGCTGATCTGCTTGACCAGGATGGACAGCACCACCACCAGCCCCGCCAATGTGGTCATCATGGCCTGGTCTTCCCGGCCTGAGCGGATGAGCAGCTGGTTGAGCACCGCCACGATGATGCCGATGGCCGCGATCTTGAAAATCAGGTCGATGTCCATACACATTCCCCCTATCTTTCATCAGAGGCAGAGGATGGCCGCCGCCAGTCCGGCAGCAAATCCCAGCTTGTGACTCAATTCCAGCTGCGGGCGGGCGCGTTCCTGCGCCTGCTGTAAAAACAGCGTGAAACGCTCCTGATAAAATGCCAGCCGCTGACACTCCTGCTCTGCCTCCATCCGGCCAAGGCTCGAGAAGCACTCGATGAAACAGTCGCGTTCCGGGCGCGTCAGATCGGGCGGCGGACAAAGAGCCTGAAAGCTTTCGCCTGCGGCAAGCCCCTCCTGTTTCAGTCTGCGGAAAAGCAGGGCGAGGTCCGTGTGACGATAGCTGATCTCCTGCCGGACGCGCTGCAAGAGCAAGAGCGTCTTTTCCAGCGCCGCCAGATGCCGCCGCGTATTCTGGCAGGCCGCATCCCCTGCGCACCAGCCGCAGCCCAGCCAGAACAGCGCACAGACGACTCGAAGCATTTTCACGAAACACGCACCTCTTTCAGCTGCCCCGGCGCAGTGCGGCCTTTCAGAAGCACTGCCACATGGAGCGCACCGCATTTTTGCAGATACTGCACCTGCGGGCGGCGGGCAGCTTCTTCCCAGCTGGCAGCGTGAAGTGTGGCGATAAATTCCACTCCACTGAAAAGCCCCTGCTCCAGCGCATAAAGCTCGTCCATCCCGCCCAGCTCGTCCAACAAGATGACCTGCGGCGAGAGGGTGCGCAGAGCCATCTGCACCGCCTGTCCCTTGGGGATGCCGCTGAGGATGTCGAGCGGAAGCGCCGCGCTTTCCTCCGAGGGGAATATCTCTCTCCTCTCGTCGATGACGGCCACAGCCCTGTTCTGTTTTGCAAGTTCCCGGGCGACACCTCGCAGAAGGGTCGTTTTGCCGCTGTCGGGTTCCCCCATCAGGAGCATCCCGATAAATCGCTGCTGCAGAATATCCCGGAGTTTCTGTGGCAGAGGAAATTCCCGGTTCCGGGCAACGCGGATATTTACCGAGCGCAGCTCCTGCAAGACGGCGATCTGCCCCGGTGCGCAGTAAAACTGTCCGGCCAGCCCGGCGCGGCACCCACAGCTGAGCGTGACATAGCCCGCCGCAATTTCTGTCTCGTGGCTGTGTACCGACCCGCCGCAGAGGGTAACGAATATCTCTTCCATCTGCAAGGGCGTCAGCCGGAGCTTCTGCAAAGCAGGCAGCTCTGCCGGGCAGCAGGGCTTTCCGCCGATGGTCAACTGTACTCCACAGCCGACCCGGAGGCGTATCTCATGTACCTGTTCTGCAATGCCCGGCGGCAGGGCGCTCAAAGGCCGCGCCAGCCATGCAGGCAGAGCCCGAACAGCGCGGTAATACTCGTCCATCTTGTTTCTCCTTCTGTCTCGTCATTTTGGCTTCTTGCTCCTACTGTATGCGGCGGCAGAGTTTTTAGAACGCAAAAAAGGCCCACGCAACGGAGACACCCACTGCATGAGCCTTCTGAGTCGATTCTATTTAAGCTTCCGGTTCATCCCGCAGCATGGCAAGGAATTCTTCCTCCGTCAGCACAGGTACGCCGAGGGCCTGTGCCTTGGTCAGTTTGGAGCCTGCTGCTGTGCCGGCCACAACGTAAGCTGTCTTTTTGGAGACTGAGCCGCTGGCTTTGCCGCCGTTTTTGACGATGAGAGCCTCTGCCTCATTGCGGGAGAGCGTCTCGAGGGTGCCGGTGACGACCAGCGTCATTCCAGCCAGCTTGTCACCCTTCGGTTCGCCCTTCCAGGTCATGTTCACCCCGGCGTCGGCCAGACGATGGATAAGGTCTGTGGTGCCGTCCTTGGCGAAGAACTCTACCACGCTCTGGCCCATCACACCTCCGAAACCGTCGATCTCGCTGATTTTTTCAATATCTGCCTCCCGGATGGCTTCCAGCGTGCCAAAGTGCTCAGCCAGCAATGCAGCGGCCTTGTCGCCGATGTTGCGGATGCCGAAGCCGAACAGCAGCTTGTCAAGATTGTTCTGCTTGGAATTTTCGATGGCGTGGAGGAGATTCGTTGCGCTCTTCTCCTTGAACTTTTCCAGCGTCAGCAGCTGCTCGAGCGTCAAATCATAAAGGTCTGCCGCCGAGTGGACGAGGTCCTTTTCCACCAGCTGTGTCGCTACGGCAGTTCCCAAGCCGTCGATGTCCATCGCATCGCGGGAGGCAAAATGGATGATGTTGCGCAGAGACTGGGCCGGACATTCCGGGTTGACACAGCGCAGGGCAGCTTCATCCTCGAGATGGACGACCGGTGCGCCGCAGGACGGGCAGGCTGTCGGCATCTGGTAAGGCTCCGCGTTCTCCGGATGATGGACGACGCCGATGACCTCCGGGATGATGTCGCCGGCTTTCCGCACCTGAATGGTATCGCCGATGCAGAGGCCGAACTGGCGGATGAAATCCTCGTTGTGGAGGGTCGCGCGGGCCACCGTCGTACCGGCGAGGAAGACCGGGTCGAAGCAGGCCGTCGGGGTCAGCACACCGGTGCGGCCCACAGCGACCTCGATGCTGCGCAAGGTCGTCTCCTTGACTTCGGGCGGATACTTGAACGCGATGGCCCAGCGGGGGAACTTGTTGGTAGAGCCCATCCGATCGCGCTGGGCGAAGTCATTGACCTTGATGACCGCGCCGTCCATGTCAAAATCGAGCTTTGAGCGGTTCTGCCCGATCTGCTCGATTTCCTTGATCGCGTCCTCAATGTCGTGGACGATGTGGTAGCGGGGCGAGACCGGCAGGCCGAGACTTTTGAGGTAATCAAGGCTTTCCGCGTGGGTAGTCAGTTCTTTGCCACGCACCTGCTGGACGTTGAAAACAAAAATCGCAAGGCCGCGGCTCCCGGTGATCTTGGCGTCCTTCTGGCGCAGCGAACCGGCGGCGGCGTTGCGGGGATTCTTGAAGGGTGCCGCGCCCTGCAATTCCTGCTCGGCGCAGAGGTGCTGGAACGCCTCATGGGGCATATAAACCTCGCCGCGCACCTCGAGAAACTCAGGGGCATTCTTCAGCTTCTTCGGTATCTTTTTGATAGCCCGGACATTGGCGGTGACGTCCTCGCCTACGACACCGTCGCCGCGGGTAGAAGCACGGACCAGTTCACCGTTCTCGTACTCGAGGCTGCAAGAAAGACCGTCGATCTTGATTTCGACGACATATTCCGGCTCGATACCCGCGTCACGCACTCTGCGGTCGAAATCACGCAGTTCATCGTAGGAAAATGCATCCAGCAAGCTTTCCATCTTGACGGCATGTGTCACTTTTGCGAAGCGCCCACTGGGGGTGCCGCCGACGTGCTGGGTGGGCGAAGCCGGAGTGACCAGCTCCGGGTACTGCGCCTCCAGCTCCTTCAATTCCCGCGTCAGGGCGTCGTATTCAAAGTCCTCGAGTTCGGGGGCGTCCTGGTCGTAATAAAGGCGGTTATTCTTCTCGATCACAGTGCGCAGTTCCTCTGCGCGCTTCTTGGCTTGTTCCAGTTCCACAGTTCCACTCTCCTGCCTGACGCGGGACAGAGCGCCGCGTCTTGATTCTCTTGCGATAGTATACCACAAAACGGTGTTTTTCGTAAACAAAAAAGCAGAGCTGCGTTCCCCCTTTTACTGAGAAATACAGCTCTGCGCTATGTTCAAAAACTCAAATCGAGATCGTATTGCATACGTCCACGAGGACCGGGTCGATGCTCTTGGTCATCTCGAGGGCCTCATCTACGGGGTAATCCACCAGCTCCTCACCCTTCATGCCGACGATGCGGTTATACTTGCCCTGCTCGAGCAGGCAGACGGCGTGGTAGCCCATAGCAGAAGCGTTCACACGGTCACGCAGCGTGGGAGAGCCGCCGCGCTGGACATGGCCCAGAATGGTGGCACGGGTGTCGATACCGGTGCGGGCCTGGATCTCGTTGGCGATCTCCTGGGAGTGGCCGATGCCCTCGGCCACGATGACGATGAAGTGGCGCTTGCCGGTGCGCTGGGTCTCGACGATCTTATCGAGGATGTCGCGCTGCATATCGAATTCCTTCTCGGGCAGCAGCACGGCCATAGCGCCGGAGGCGATGGCGACATTCAGAGCAATGTAACCAGCGTTGCGGCCCATGACCTCGACGACGCTGCAGCGGTCATGGCTCTGGGTGGTGTCGCGCAGCTTGTCGATCATCTCCAGAGCAGTGTTCATAGCGGTATCGTAACCGATGGTGTAGTCGGTGCAGGCAATATCGTTGTCGATGGTGCCGGGCAGGCCGATCATCGGGATGCCGCGGTGTGCCAGCTCACGGGCGCCGCGGTAAGAACCGTCGCCGCCGATGACCACCAGCGCGTCAATGCCCAGCTCACGGCACTTGGCTGCGCCCTTATCCTGACCCTCTTTGGTCTTGAACTCAAGGCAGCGTGCGGTGTAGAGGATGGTGCCGCCGGCAGAGATGATGTTCGAGACACTGCGCAGGTTCATTTCGAAGCACTCGCCGTTCAGCAGACCGTTATAGCCGCGCTGGATGCCGATCATGCGGAAGCCCTTGTGCAGGCCGGTACGGACCACGGCACGGACAGCTGCGTTCATGCCGGGGGCGTCGCCGCCGCTGGTGAGAACACCGATCGTCTTGATTTGCTTTTCCATAGAGAGATTCCCTCCAATTTGTTTCTTCACATACCACTCGGGGCGCGCGCATCCCCTTCTTCCACAGATGCGGCCCGACTCGATGCAACATATTTGCTATGGCTTGCCTTAGACAAGTATATCACAAAGTTGTTCATTTGAAAACAGCGCGGGAATAATGATTGATGCACAGAAATGTCATTTTGTTGCGACATTGCGTTCACCAAGCAGACGTTTCAGCTCCTGGAGCAGCAGTGGATGGCCCGAAGCATAGAGTCTCCGGGGCGCGGCGAGCTTCTGCTTGACATCCTCGAGATAGAAAATGACGGGCATATCGCCGTCGAATATCTCAAGAAGATTGATGACCTTTGCATACTCGGGGCAGCTGCGGGACGGCAGGCGGACATAGAGCCGCTGGGCGGCATCCCGCATGAGGTTGGGGCGGTTGGCCTGCGGGCGTTTGGGGTCATAGCCCTCGATGGGCGAGATACTCTCAGCCATCAGCTTGGAAGGCTCATCTTCACGCACAGAGAGGCGTCCCTCGATGACCACGACGGCATTCTCCTTGAGCGCATCGCGGAAAGTATCCAGTACCCGTGGGAAGACGATGACCTCCATCGTACCGGTCAGGTCCTCCACGCTGGTGAAGGCCATCATCGTGTTGGACTTGGTGGTCATCATCCGGTTTTTGACGATGGTACACACGATACGGACATGATTGCCGTCCAGCTTGTGGGCATCCTCGCCGGTGAGCTCCTTGATGCTGTTGGACGCAAAGCGTGCCGACTGTTCCCGATAGGCGTCCAGCGGGTGGCCGGACAGATAGAGGCCGCTGACCTCTTTCTCCTGCTGGAGCAGTTCGGTGTGGCTGTACTCCGGGAAGGGCTTTATCTCGTAGCTGTCGGTGTCGGAAGTCTGAGGTTCGCCGCTCATCACCGAGAACAGGTCCAGCTGTCCCTCGAGATTGCGGCGGGAGTCGCTCTCCACGCTCTTGATGATGCCGTCCACGGCTTCCACAAGGCTGTGGCGGTTGACGCCCATACTGTCGAAGGCACCCGCCTTGATAAGGCATTCCACAGCCCGGCGGTTCAGCTCAGTGCCGTGCATCCGCTTACAGAAATCATAGAGACTCGAATAAGGCTTCTCTTTTCTCTCTTCCACGACTCGCTCGATGAGGTTGCGGCCCACATTCTTGACCGCATTCAGGCCGAAACGGATCTTGCCGTTGTCCGCCGTGAAGCCGCCGTTCGAGATATTGACGTCTGGCGGAAGCACCTTGATGCCCAGGCGGGCGCACTCGCCCGAATACTCGATGACTTTGTCGGTATTGTCAAGCACACTGGTGAGCAATGCGGCCATAAACTCGCTGGGGTAATGACACTTGAGATAAGCCGTCTGGAATGCGACGTAAGCGTAGCAGGCCGCATGGCTTTTATTGAAGGCGTAGGACGCAAAACTTGACATTTCATCGTAAATTTCGTTGGCGACTTTCTCGGAGATGCCATTGGCGACACAGCCCGGGCATTCGTGGCCCGGCTCGGTGCAGCCATGGACAAAATGCTCGCGTTCTGCCTCCATCACCGCGTGCTTCTTTTTACTCATGGCACGGCGGACGTTATCTGCCTGTCCGAACGAGAAACCAGCCAGTTCACGGAATATCTGCATGACCTGTTCCTGATAGACGATGCAGCCGTTGGTGACGTCGAGGATATGGGCCAGCTGTGGAGTTTTATAGCTGATCTTATCCGGCTCGTGGCGGTTGCGCAGGTAGGTCGGGATGGAGTCCATCGGGCCGGGGCGGTAAAGACTGATAAGAGCGATGACATCTTCAAGGTTCTGCGGCTGCAGACCCACGAGGACCTGTTTCATACCTGAGGATTCGAGCTGGAACACGCCCTCCGTTTCACCCTGACCCAGCATCTTATAAGTCGCTGCATCGTCATAATCCAGCTTCCGGATGGAGAAGGACGGGTCTTTTTTCTGGATGGCCGCCTCCGCATCCCGGATGACCGTCAGGGTGCGCAGGCCGAGGAAGTCCATTTTCAGCAGACCCAGCTCTTCGATCTCGGTCATATTGAACTGGGTGACAGGCAGGCCGTCGTTGGTGGCCAGGGGCAGATAATAGTCTGTCGGTTCCGGGGTAATGACGACGCCGGCCGCATGGGTGGAGGCGTGGCGGGGCATTCCTTCAACCTTCAGCGCAGTGTCGATAAGTTCTGTGACCTGCGGGTCGCTGTCGTACATCCGCTTGAGCTCCGGTGAGACCTCCAAGGCGCGTTTCAGCGTCATTTTCAGCTCCATCGGCACCTGCTTTGCCACCACATCCACGCTCTGGTAGGGCATCCCCATCACACGGCCCACATCGCGGATGGCGTTGCGGGCGGCCATGGTGCCGAAGGTGACGATCTGGGCTACATGGTCTGCGCCGTACTTCCGGTTGACGTAGTCGATGACCTCCTGACGGCGCTCGTAGCAGAAATCAACGTCAAAATCGGGCATACTGACGCGCTCGGGGTTCAGGAATCGCTCGAAGATGAGGTTGTAGCGGATGGGGTCGATGTCGGTGATGCCTACACAGTAAGCCGCGATGCTGCCCGCGCCCGAGCCGCGGCCCGGGCCTACCGGAATGCCCTGACTCTTGGCGTAGTTGATATAATCCCAGACAATGAGGTAGTAGTTGGTATAGCCCATCGACTTGACCACGCCGATCTCATAGGTCAGGCGGTCCTTATTGGACTGTGGGACGTCCGGGCCGTAGCGGCGCTCGAGGCCGTCCCAGCAGAGCTTCTCGAAGAACTCCTGATTGTCCATCCCGTTCGGGGCTTTGTAATATGGAATTTTGGTGTGTCCAAAGTCGAAGTCGAAATTGCACTGGTCCGCAATTTTCTGGGTGTTGGCGCAGGCTTCCGGCACCATTGCGAACAACTCATACATTTCATCCGTCGTTTTGACGTAAAATTCGTCGGTCTGGAACTCCATCCGGTCGGCATCCTGAATGGTCTTGCCGGTCTGGATGCAGAGCAGGATGCTCTGCATCTTGGCGTCATCCTTCCGCAGATAGTGGGAGTCGTTGGTGGCTGCCATCGGGATGCCGGTCTCTCGCGCCAGTTTGATGAGCTGGGGCAGGACGATCGTATCCTCTTCGAGGCCGTGGTCCTGCAGTTCGATGTAGTAATTGCCCTTGCCGAACAGTTCCTGATACCACAGGGCCGTGGACTTTGCCCTCTCGTAGTCTCCCGCCAGAATGGCTTGCGGGATCTCGCCTGCGAGGCAGGCAGACAGGCAGATAAGCCCCTCATGATACTGCTCGAGAAGCTGCTTGTCTACACGGGGCTTGGAATAAAAGCCCTCCACGAAGGCAGCGGACACCATCTTGATGAGGTTCTTATAGCCTGTCTCATTCTTGCAGAGCAGGATAAGATGGTTGTTGCCGTCGATTTTGTTGACTTTATCGAAGCGGGTGCGGGTGGCCACATAGACCTCACAGCCGATGACAGGCTTGATGCCTGCCTTTTTTGCGGCCTTATAGAACTGGACACAGCCGTACATGACGCCGTGGTCCGTGATGGCGATGGCATTCTGACCACACTCCTTGACGCGGTCCATGAGCTGGTCGATACGGCAGGCACCGTCCAGCAGGCTGTATTCGGTATGGATGTGGAGATGAACGAAGTCTCTCCCCTGACGGTTTCCTTCGGTCACATCGCTCATGCTCCTGCCTCCTCTGTTTCAGTGTGTTCTTCGAGCCGCTGACGCAGGGCGTCGGCCAGCGCTTCCAGCTTTTTCATCCGGTGGGAAAGGCCCGATTTGCTCATGGGCGGGTCAAAGCATCCGCAGAGCGCCGTCAGCGATAAATCAGGATATTCCAGCCGCCGGGCTGCTGCCTGCTGCAGCGCCTCGGGCAGCGTTTTCAGCGCCCCCTGCGCTTCCAGAAAGCGGATGGCTTTGAGCGTCTGGGCGTTGGCACGGGCCGTCTTGCCCAGGTTTGCGGTGTCACAGTTTGTGTGGCGGTTGATTTGGTTCCGCATCTGCTTGACAGCCTTCTGGGCGCTGAGCTGGGCCGATGCCTCCGCCGCTCCCATAAAGGAAAGGATGCGCTCCACGTTGTCGCAGCTCTTGACGTAAACAAGGTTCACGCCGTTGCGGCGGGTGCGGTGGGGCGCAAACTCGTGCTCCGCCAGCAGGGCTTCGAAGTCGCGCGCAAGGTTCGTGCGGCTGGTGAGGAACTCGATGTTATACTCCTTTTGCGGGTCAGTGACCGTGCCGCTGCACAAAAAAGCTGCCCCGATGTACGCGCTGACGCACGTCTGGCAGCGAATCAGTCTGGGGTCTATCTGCAGGCTCGTCTCGGTGCCGGTGGTACCGAAAAGCTCGTGCATCCGCGCCACCTGCTCCGGTGCGCGGATGCTGAACTCATAGACCACCCCGCTGGGACGCTGCTTCTCGATGATGTCACCCTGTACGCCGCAGCGCGCAAACAGCTGGGAAGCCACCTGTGTCGTCAGCTCCTGTTCCGTCTGCAGCACCAGCCCGCTGGCGTCGAAGTACTTGGCGAAGCAGGCAATTCCATAGGCGGCAGCGCGGACGCAGCAGTCCTTCTGCAGACTGCGCCGGGCGATCTCCTCCCTTGCCTGAGATGCAAAACTCATGATATGTTTATCCTTTCAACGGACAGAATCGCGGTGCTGGATGCCGGGCTTGTAGCCAAGCTTTTCGCAGTATTCCGCGATTTTCCGCGCAAATGTGATGGAGCGATGCTTGCCGCCGGTGCAGCCCACTGCGATGGTGAGCTGGCTTTTGCCTTCCTTGACGTAGAGCGGAAGAGCATATTCCAGAAACGATTCATAGCGCTTCAAAAGTTCCTGCGCCTCCGGGTGGCTCATGACAAAATCAACGACCTCTTCATCAAGACCCGTTTTATGCTTCAGTTCCGGGACATAAAAAGGGTTGGGCAGACAGCGGACATCCAGCACAAGATCTGCCTCCGGTGGGATGCCGAACTTGAAGCCGAAGGACATGACCGTCAGTCGCATGGCGCTCTTCGCGCCGCCGTTCTGGTTGAACAGGTTGCAGATGCGCTCTTTGTTCTGCGAGGTGGAGAGCAGGCCGGTATTGATGGTATAATCTGCCCGGTCTTTGAGGGGCTGCAAGATCTCGCGCTCCCTGCGGAAGGCTTCCCGGGTGGAAAGGCCGTCGGAAATGCTCATCGGATGGCGGCGGCGCGTCTCACTGTAGCGGCGCATCAGCACATCGTCCGGGGCATCAAGGAACAAGATCTCATATTCTATCCCCTGCGCGTCCAACTGAGAAAGAGCTTCTTCGATTTCTTCCGGCGTGCGGCAGCCGCGGATGTCCATACAGAGAGCCACCCGCTTGAGCTGGTTGTCACCCGCTTTCGAAAACGCCGTGATGCTGGGCAGCAGTGCCGCCGGGATGTTATCAATGCAGAAAAAGCCGATGTCTTCCAGTGCATTCATGGCGACAGATTTGCCTGCACCGGAAAGGCCGCTGACGATGAGAAGATTCATTTTGCACGCCTCTTTCTTTTATGCTTCCACCACACGAATTTCTTTTTCGAGGTCGTAGCCGGTCTTTTCTTTCACGATGGCACGCACCTCATCGCACAGAGCCAGCACATCTGCACAGGTCGCTCCACCCAGATTGACCACAAAGCCGCAGTGCTTGTCACTGACGGCTGCGCCTCCATGGCGGTAGCCCCGCAGACCGCACTGGTCGATGAGGGCCGCCGCAAATGCGCCCACCGGCCGCTTGAAGGTGCTGCCGGCACTGGGCTTGTCGAGAGGCTGTTTGTCTTTGCGGCGGGCCCTCAGGTCGTCCATCCTGGAGCGG
>OKRZ01003406.1_pt1 | contig 10757 bp, 10 predicted proteins | sample 1601141 | NCBI WGS metagenome assembly OKRZ01 (sample SAMEA3541524, study PRJEB24748) | human gut metagenome | biome: human gut; feature: human-associated habitat; material: faeces | place: China | collected 2012
ATGAACTTGTAGATGTTTCAACCGCGCCCCCTGCGCCATCCGCATGAATCCGGCCCTGCCGCTCTCCCGCGTGCAGGAAGCCTTTGCCCGGCTGGACAAATACATATTCAACGGCGAGTGGGTGTAAATCTCATTTTCCCTGTAAAAACAGCAAAGAGCCGCCCCGGATGGGGCGGCTCTTTCTGTCTGCCGGAAACAAAAAACCAGAACCACACTGCGCTTTGCAATGCATTCCCGGCCTGAAAACTCACTGACCCTGCTCGTCCACAGCCTTCAGGCCCTGGGTCTGCTCGATCTCAGCCAGCATATCCACGCGCACCTGATGGCGGCCGCCCTCATACTTGGCGTTCACCCACTCGTCCACGATCATCTTGGCCATCTCCACGCCGATGACGCGGGCACCGAAGGCGATGATGTTGGAGTTGTTGTGCTGCTTGCTCAGGCGGGCAGAATAGGGCTCGCTGCACACGCAGGCACGCACGCCCTTGACCTTGTTGGCGGCCAGGCTGATGCCCACACCGGTGCCGCAGATCAGCACACCGCCGTCCACTTCGCCGGAGGCGACCATCTTGCCCACCTTGTAACCGCTGATGGGGTAGTTGAAGCTCTCGGTGCTGTTGGTACCGACGTCGATGACCTCGATGCCCTTGTCCTCCAGATACTTCTTGATTTCTTTCTTCATTTCCACTGCGACGTGGTCGTTGCCAATTGCCAGTTTCATACAGACACACTCCTTATTTTTTAAACAGAGGCACACCGCCGCAGGGTGCAGCGGTACGCCGTTGTTTGCGGATCAGATGTTGGTGCTTGCCATGCGGAAATAGGTGTACGGGCGGCCCTTGATGGACACCGACAGCTGGTGGATGTTCTCCGGGCTGGTGCAGTCGGCAAAGCCGCCGTCACCAATGGCGTGCACATCCGCGCCGGTCTCCTTCATCTTCAGGGCGATCAGACGCACGGTGTCGGGGTCAGCGCCCTCCACCGAGCTGTTCAGGAAGGTCATGGCCAGGGTGCCGGGCTTGTAGCGGTGCACATACTGCACCAGCTCCTGGATCATGTGCACGCTGATGCCGTTGCGGCTGCCCGGTGCGGGCAGGTCGATGCAGTCAGCACCGGCGTCGATCAGCTGGCGGATGATGTCCTTGGCGTCGTACTGGGCCAGCGGGTCGCCCAGCACCTTTTCGTTGATGCCGTCCTCCCACTTGCCTGCAAAGACGAACAGCTTGTCGCCGTACGTTTCCTTGACCCACCTGGTGCAGGCCACCACGTCCGTGATGGACGTACCGCTGCCGGGGTTGCCGCCCAGGATGACAAAGTCCACGCCCATGTCCACGCACTTCTGCACATGTTCCGGGGTGCACAGCATGCCTTCGCGGCGGTACAGCGCCTTCTTGCCGCCGTCCTCGCTGCCGGCCTTGGGGCAGCCCAGATACACGCCGATGGGGCGCTGGCCGCAGCGGGCCTTGAGCTCCTGATAGGTCAGGCCCTGCAGACCGGGGTTGTTGTCCCAGTTGTCCAGGTCGATGGTGTTCAGCAGCACCATGTCGGAGCCGAAGGCGAACATCAGCTCACTGTTGGTCACGCCGCGCACCAGGCCTGCGCCTGCAAACAGCAGGTGCTGGCCCATGATGACACGGCCCTCGGACTTATAGATGGACTCCTTGAGGTCCATCGGGGTCATCGTTTCAAAGTCGCTCTTGGAAGCGCTGATCAGACGCACGACGTTGCTCATGCCTTTTCTCCCCTCAGCTCCGGAATGATCTCTGCATACGGACGGCCCTTGCCGAACAGGGCGCTGGTGCCCAGAATGAAGCCGTCGGCACCCATGGCGGACAGTTCCTCGATGACCGTCGGGCTGCAGGAACCGTCGATCATCAGCTTGAAGCCGTACTTTTCCTTCAGCTCTGCCAGCGCACGCACCTTGTTCTTGGTGAACTGGATGAACTTCTGGCCGGCGAACCCGGGGTTGACGGTCATGACCATGACGTAGTCGCAGAGGTTCAGCATCTCTTCCACGGTGGCCAGGCTGGTGTCCGGGTTGATGGCAATGCCGGCTGCGGCGCCGCGGCTCTTGATGTGCGCCAGCGTCTTGACCACATAGCGCTCACTCTCGGGGTGGATGTACACGATGTCGGCACCGGCATCCAGGAACCAGTCCACCTTCTCGCCGGGGTTCTCGATCATCAGGTGCACGTCCACCGGCTTTTTGGTGTACTTGCGGATGGTCTTGAGGTCCATCAGACCCATGGTGATGTTGGGCACAAAGGTGCTGTCCATGATGTCACAGTGGAAGATGTCCACACCGGCTTCGTCCAGCGCCTTGATCTCCTCGGCCAGGCGGCCGTAGTCCGCGCACATCATACTGGGGCAGAGCAGCTTTTCCATTTTGCAGATCCTTTCCTGTCAAGCAGGTAATCGTTTTCCTCATCCTAAAGATAGCACAGGCCGAAAGCCTTGTCAATAGGTTTTAAAAAAGTCATGTAAACGTTTACCCTTTTGCTTGCATTTTCCGTTGATTGCTGTATAATGGATGCAGCAGCCCCTCTTTTTGGGGCATTTCATTTCCTTTTATAAAAGGAGCAAGTCTGTATGTCTGACACAAGCAATCCTCCGTCCATCCGGGATATTGCCGAGATCGCAGGTGTGAGCGTGGCCACGGTTTCCCGCGTCCTGAACAAAAAGGGCAAATACTCCGCCACCACCGAAAAGCGCGTGCTGGCGGTGGTGAACTCCTGCGGCTACATCTCCAACATGTCGGCCAAGAGCCTGCGGGAGGCCCGCTCCCACACGGTAGGGCTCATCGTGCCCAACGTGACCAACGCTTTTTTCTCGCAGCTGGCCTACTCCATTGAAACAGAGCTGTTCCAGCGCAATTATTCGGTGTTCATCTGCAACAGCGGCACCGACGCCGACAAGGAGCGGGATTATTTCCGCACCCTCATCGGCAAATGCGTGGACGGCATCCTGTGCATCAGCGACCTGAACGAGATCCCGTCGGACATTCTGGACCGGGGCGTGCCCATCGTCTGCATCGACCGCCGCCCCGTGGTGGACCGGGTGGTGCCCTGGGTGGGCAACGATGACCGGGCCGCTGCTTTTAACGCCACGGAGCTGCTGATCCGGAAAGGCTGCCGCCACATCCTGTTCATTTCCAGCCACCACTCCGCCTACACCCGGTTCGACCGCGACAAAGGCTACCGGCAGGCCCTGGAAGCCCACGGCATCCCGGCGGATGAAAATTATAGCATGCGCCGCCCCGGCATCGACCCCACCCCCATCGAAACGGAAGTGATGGTGTACGACTTTGTGCAGAAGGGCCTGCCGCTGGACGGCATCATCGCTTCCAGTGAACCAGCCGCTCTGGGCACCCTGTATGCCCTCAAGCGGGCCGGGCTGCGGGTGCCGCAGGATGTAAAAATTGTTTCCTTCGACAGCACCCTGTATTCCCTGCTCACCGACCCGCCCCTCACTTCCATTGAGCGCAACCCCCAGAGCATCGCGCAGAGAAGCTGTGAGCTGATCTTGCAGATGATGCGCGGCGAGCCCCCCGCCGAGACCGAGATCTACATCCCCACCAACCTGGTGGAGCGCGCCTCCACCGACGGCTGATCTCCAAAATCATTTTTCCCCGGGCAGGAACCGCCCCGTGTGCCGTTCCTGCCCGGGTTTTGTTTTACAGATTGGCAAATTCCCGCCGGGATCGCCAGAATGAACAGATCCCGGGACCACCTCATTTCCCGGTATTTTGTTAAAGATTACAAAATGTTATCAAAAACTTTCGGACAAACCAACCAAATATTTCCGAAAATCTTTGGGTATTCTTTCGCTTGTGCCAACTTTGGGAATTGTTTATACTACGAGTAGGTTTGTACGGTGTTTGTGAATTCTGCGTCAAGTTTTCACGCACCGATGATTTTAAATCTCTACAGGAGGGACAATACCATGAAAAAGATTTCTCGGCGTAATTTCCTGAAGGGCGCTGCCGTTCTGGGCACCGCCGCTGCCATGACCGCTTGCGGCGGCAGCTCTTCTTCTACCTCCACTGCAGCCTCCACCAGTGGTGCAGCGTCCACCGGTGCTGCTTCCGCAGCAGAAGCCAGCGGCAAGCTGGTCATCTACTCGCCCAACTCGGACACCCAGATCGACTGCACCCTGACCAACGGCTTTATGGTCAAGTACCCCAACATCGAGGTGGAGCTGCAGTCCATGGGCACCGGCGACGTGCTGGCCCGTATCGAGGCCGAAAAAGAGAACCCGCAGGCCGATATCGACTGGGGTGCCATCAACTTCAACTTCTACAAGCAGCACCCCGACCTGTGGGAGTCGTATGTTTCGCCCAACGAGGCCAACCTGGACGAGAACTACCGCAACAACACCGACGGCAACGTGACCTACTGCAACCTGTCCGGCAGCGGCTGCTTCATCCTGAACAATACCCTGCTGAAAGAGCTGGGCGTTGAGGTCAAGGGCTACGCCGACCTGCTGCAGCCGGAACTGAAGGGCAAGATCGCCATGGGCGACCCCACCGCTTCTTCCAGCGCCTTTGCCGAGCTGACCAACATGCTGCTGGATATGGGCGAGGGCGACACCCCGGCCGACCGCTACATGAGCGATGCCGCATGGGATTACATTGCAAAGTTCATTGACAACATCGACGGCATCGTGCTGTCCAGCTCCTCTCAGGTGTACAAGAATGTCATCGCCGGTGAGTATGCCGTGGGCGTTTCCTACGAGGACCCCGTTGTGCAGGCCATCATCGACAACAAGGACAACCCCGACGCCGACCTGTCGCTGGTGTACCCCGAAGAGGGTGCCGTGTGGCTGCCCGCCGGTGTCGCCATCGTGAAGAACGCCCCCAACATGGACAACGCCAAGCTGTTCGTCGACTATGTGCTGAGCGAGGAAGCCCAGACTGCCCTGTCCAAGACCACCATCCGCGGCACCATGACCTCCATCGCACAGGACTGCCCCGAGATGAAGCCCTTTGAGGAGATCAACGTGGTGTACGAGGATCAGGCCGCTGTGGCAGAGCTGCAGACCGAGATGCTGGAGAAGTGGACCAACCTGCTGACCAAGTAAGCATCTCTCCGCTGAAAAACAAAAAGTAAGGACGATCATTATGAGTGTTTGTATTCGCATCAAGGACGCCGTGAAGAAATACGGCGACAATACGATCATCTCGGATCTGTCGTTGAACATCAAAGAAGGCGAGTTCTTCACCCTTCTCGGCCCCTCCGGCTGCGGAAAAACGACACTTCTGCGTATGATCGCAGGCTTCAACAGCATTGAAGGCGGCGACTTCTACTTCAACGACAAGCGCATCAACGACATCGACCCCTCCAAGCGCAACATCGGCATGGTGTTCCAGAACTATGCCATCTTCCCCCACATGACCGTGCGGGACAACGTTGCCTTTGGTCTGAAGAACCGTAAGGAATCCAAGGAGACCATCCAGAAGGAGACCGACGAGTTCATGAAGCTGATGCACATCAGCGAGTATGCCGACCGCATGCCCGACCGGCTGTCCGGCGGCCAGCAGCAGCGCGTGGCACTGGCCCGCGCCCTGGTGATCAAGCCGGATGTGCTGCTGATGGACGAGCCCCTGTCCAACCTGGACGCCAAGCTGCGCGTGGAGATGCGCACCGTCATCAAGGAGATCCAGCACACGGTGGGCATCACCAATGTGTACGTCACCCACGACCAGGAAGAAGCCATGGCTGTTTCGGACCGCATCGCGGTCATGAGCAAGGGCGACATCCAGCAGGTGGGCACCCCCAAGGACATCTATCAACGCCCGGCCAACCTGTTCGTTGCCACCTTCATCGGCCGTTCCAATGTGCTGGACGGTGAGCTGCGCATGGAAAACGGCAAGCCCGTGCTGCACTTCCATGCCGGTGCTTCGATCACGCTGGACAATGTGCGTGCCGCGGAGTGCAAAAACCAGCCCGTCAAGATCTCGGTGCGCCCGGAGGAGTTCATTCTGGACGCCTCCACCGACGCCACCGGCCTGAAGGCCACCGTGGACAGCAGCGTGTTCCTGGGCCTGAATACCCACTACTTTGCCCACACCGATGACGGTGACAAGATCGAGATCATTCAGGAATCCCAGATCGACAGCATCATCCCGGATGGCACGGTCGTCCGTCTCGGCGTCAAGACCGAGAAGATCAACGTGTTTGACGCGGAAGGCAAGCAGAACCTACTGGAAGGTGTCCGCAACGACAACGCCGTTTAACGGGCAGGAGGCAGTACCATGAAAAAGACCAAAAAGCTGGACATGTGGACGGTTTTGTCCTTTGTGATCCTGCTGTGCTATGCGGTGTTTCTGCTGTACCCCATGCTCAACCTGCTGCGTCAGTCCGTGGTGACCACCGACGGCGCTTTCACGATGGAGTATTTCCAGAAGTTCTTTGGCAAATCCTATTACCTGATCACTCTGTGGAACTCCTTCAAGGTGTCCATCGCTGTCACCATCATCACGCTGATCATCGGCGTGCCGCTGGCGTATCTGTACAATATGTATGAGATCAAGGGCAAGGGCCTTCTGCAGATCATCATCATCCTGTGCAGCATGTCCGCCCCCTTCATCGGTGCCTATTCCTGGATCCTGATGCTGGGCAACTCCGGCATCATCCGCAAGACCATCAAGTCGATGCTGGGCATCACCCTGCCGAGCATCTACGGCTTCAACGGCATCCTGCTGGTGCTTTCGCTGCAGCTGTTCCCGCTGGTGTTCCTGTACGTTTCAGGTGCCATGAAGAACATCGACAATTCCCTGCTGGAAGCCGCCGAGAGCATGGGCTGCAAGGGCATCAAGCGTTTTCTGACCGTGATCGTGCCGCTGTGCATGCCCACCATCCTGGCCGCCATGCTGCTGGTGTTCATGCGCGCCTTTGCCGACTTCGGCACCCCGCTGCTGATCGGTCAGGGCTACCGCACCTTCCCGGTGGAGATCTACAACGCCTTCTTCTCGGAGACCACCGGCGGTGACTACGGCTTTGCCTGCGCCACCTCGGTGATCGCCATCGTCATCACCACCGTGGTGTTCCTGGTGCAGAAGTGGTCCTCCAACAAGTTCTCCTTCACCATGAACGCCCTGCATCCGGTGGAGCGCAAAAAGGCCCACGGCCTGCTGAATGTGCTCATCCATCTGTTCACCTATCTGGTGGTGGGCATCGCCTTCCTGCCGCAGGTGTACATCTTCTACGAGTCCTTCCGCAAGACCTCCGGCAAGGCCTTTGTGCCCGGTTACTCGCTGGACAGCTACCGCTCCGCCATGAAGGTGGCCGGCAGCGCCATCAAGAATACCTTCGTCATCGGCATTGCCGCACTGGTGCTCATCATCCTGCTGGCTGTGCTGGTGGCCTACCTGGTCATCCGCCGCAAGAACACCGTGAACAATGTGATCGACGTGATCAGCATGCTGCCCTACATCATTCCCGGCAGCGTGGTGGGCATTGCCCTGATCATGGCCTTCAACCGCAAGCCGCTGATCCTGACCGGTACCATGATCATCATGGTCATCGCACTGGTGATCCGCCGCCTGCCCTACACGATCCGCAGTTCGGTGGCCACCCTGCAGCAGATCCCCATCACGGTGGAGGAAGCCGCCATCTCGCTGGGTTCCTCCAAGGCCAAGACCTTCTTCCAGATCACGGTGCCCATGATGGCAAACGGCATCATTTCCGGTGCCATCCTGAGCTGGGTGACCATCATCACCGAGCTGTCCACCGCCATCTGCCTGTACACCGTGCGCACCCAGACTTTGACGCTGGCCATTTACACCTATGTGTCCCGCGGCAACGACGGCATCGCCGCCGCACTGGCCACCATCCTGTCGCTGACAACGGTGGTCTCGCTGCTGCTCTTCATGAAGCTGTCCAAGTCCAAGGACGTCACCCTGTAACAGCTCCAACCGCAAACAAAAAGCTCCGTTCCCCGCAAAGGGAACGGAGCTTTTTTCGGTTCCGGATCAGGCAAAGACCGCCACGATCACCTGCATGGCCACGCCCACAAAGGCACCGGCGGCCCAGGTGAGGCCGGTGATGAACAGGTTCTGCTTCCAGGAGGGGTTGGCACGCCACAGCACGGCCAGGCCTACACCGGCACCGGTGCACAGACCGGCCACCAGGCTGGAAAAGCGCAGAGCACCCTCCACATACAGCTGGGTGAGCAACACGCTGGCGGCGCAGTTGGGGATCAGACCCACCAGGGCCGCCACCACCGGCTGGAAGAAGCCCATACTGCCCAACAGGTCGGCGAACACGTCCTCGCCCACGCCTTCCACGATGAGGCCGAACACCAGACTGAATGCAAAGATGAACACGAAAATCTCCAGCGTGTGGCGCAGAGCCGCCTGCCAGATGGGGCGCTCGTTGCCCTCTTCATCGTTGTGCTCCTCGTGGCAGTCCACCTCGTCGGCATGGCCGGTGTAGCCGCCCCGCAGCCCCTTGGGCAGGATGCCGCGCAGCACAAAGTCCAGCACGAAACCAACGATGACAGCGTACACCACCTTGATGACCATCAGCACGACCAGCTTGTCCCAATAAGCAGGCATGGACACCAGCAGCGGGATGGCTTCATCGCTGGTGGCCAGATACACGGCCATCAGGGTGCCCAGCGTAATGACGCGGGACGCATAGAAGTTGGACGCAATGGCCGAGAAGCCGCACTGCGGCACACAGCCCAGCAGGGCACCGGGCACTGCGCCCCAGCGCCCGCCGCCGGCCAGCAGCGCTTCGATGCGCTCGCCGTGGCGGTGCTCGATGTATTCGATCAGCAGATAGGCCAGAAACAGAAAGGGCAGCATCTTGGCGGTGTCCACCAGAGATTCGCCCAGAACATCCAGAAACAGTTCCATAAATATCGCTCCCAAAAACCACAGCGGGTTTCTTCATTTTAGTAAATTGCAATCAGTTTGCATTTTCGTGCAGGGATGATTATACACGATATCCTGCCCGATTGCAAGCCCAATTTGCAAAAAGATTGCATTTTTAGAAAAATTGCTCCGGAACGTCTGTTTTCTGTTTCTGTGCAGCTGCAAAAAAACGCCGCCCGGCTGCCGGAATGCCCGGCCGCAGAGCGGCATCTGTGTTTTTGATCAGAGAAATTACAGCATCTTCACGGCCAAGGCCTCGGTGGTGCGGTCCTGTGCCTCGTTGGTCCGCTGCTGGTCATCCAGCATATAACGCAGCAGAAGCACCTCTGCCACATACAGCACCGCCACCTTGATGGGGATGCTGCCGGAGTCCAGCGGGTTTTCCTGCGCGCCGCACAGCAGCACGATGTCGGCCAGCTTTGCGCCCGGCGAGTCCTCGTAGTGGGTGATGAGGACGATCTTTGCCCCGGCGGCCTTGGCGGTGCGCAGCGTCTCGATCATATCCCGCGTGGCACCGGAGTAGGACACGAACAACACGACATCCTCTTCCGTCATCAGGCTGGCTGCCATCACCTGCATGTGGCTGTCGCCCGCCGTGCGGAACTTGTTGGTGATGCCCGCAAACCGGGCGCAGATGTCGTTGGCCACCAGCATGCTGCCGCCCTGCCCCAGGCAGAACACCTGCCGTGCGCTGTGCAGCAGGGCCACAGCCTTGTCCACCGCCTCCGGTGAGAGGGCATTCTGTGTGCCATTGATGGCTGTCATGAACAGCGCACCGGCGTGCTCACACAGGGTGGCCGTGTCGGCGTCCGGCTCCGGCGCACGCTGGTTGACCAGTGCGCCGGTGGCATTGGCCTGTGCCAGTGCAATGCGCATTTCATGGTAGCCTTCAAACCCCAGCGCCCGGCAGAACCGGAACACCGTAGCCTCTGCCACCTTGCATTCCCTTGCCAGGGATGAGATGGACAGATACTGTGCCTCTGCTGCGTGCTGCACCAGATAGTCGGCCACCATGTGACCCGATTTTGTCAGGTCATTCTGGTGCTGCTGCAGCAGCTCCCAAAAATTTGTAGACATTTCCTTCTCCTTACCCGACCGCTGCACAAAGGGCAGCCGCCGACTTATCTCCTACACCTTCTTATATCAAAAAGTATAAAAGAAACAAACCGGGTGTGCAAGAGGCGCATTGCCCACATTTTTGGTCCGGTTTCTGTGCAGACGGCACAGAAAGTGAGGAAAAACGGCCCATTTTCTGAAAATCTCTTTCTTTTTCAGATTTTCAGGCCGAAAAGTCTTTTCATTCATTTTTCCGATTTTGTACCGTTTTGTAACTTTTTCAACGAGCAATTTTCACTTTTCTTTTGTGTTTTTTCTGATATCCCACAATCTTGTACAACCTGCACAGTTCCAAAATGAAAAATTTATGAAAAGGAAGTATGGACAGAATGAAAATATTTTTCTATAATGAAACCATCAAAGGCAGCCGCCTGCACAAGCCGCTGCCACAACGTGAATTGATGAGAGCAAGGAGAAACTATCATGAAAAACTGCATTTCCCGCCGTTCGTTCCTGAAGGCTGCCGGTATGCTGGGCGCTGCCGGTGCACTGGCCGCTTGCGGCGGTTCTTCTTCCAGCACTGCTCCCGCCTCCAGCGCAGCCAGCTCTGCTGCCGCTTCCGGCACCGCCAGCTCCGGTGCAAGCATCAAGCTGTGGACCTACCCCATCGGCGGCTGGGGCAAGGATGAGACCGTGCAGGAGCTGATCTCCAGCTTCAATGCCAAGTACCCCGACATCAAGGTCACCGTGGAGTATCTGGACTACACCAACGGCGATGACCAGGTCAACACCGCCATCGAGGGCGTCTGATAATGGATGTTTC
>OKRZ01003407.1_pt1 | contig 10755 bp, 10 predicted proteins | sample 1601141 | NCBI WGS metagenome assembly OKRZ01 (sample SAMEA3541524, study PRJEB24748) | human gut metagenome | biome: human gut; feature: human-associated habitat; material: faeces | place: China | collected 2012
TCTCTTGGATAATTTTTTAGTATTTCATCACATTTATTTTGGTCAGCTTTATTTACTTTCGTTGGAAAATTCGGCAGTTGTAGTGGCGCCTCTACTTCCCTGGTCAATTGCGTCAGCGGTACCGCTGGCGTTTATCGGTGCACCGACAATGAGTGTGTGCGCGGCAATTTATCTGTATCTGCTTCCGATATGGTATTTTATTTCTGTTAATTTTCGGAGAAAAAAGAAATAGAGGACACTTTACTTTACTAAAGGATTATACTATAATATGCGAAAAGCAGAGACAAATAAAAAGTTATCTGATGCAGGAATTTACACTCTGAGGTGCCGGACTGCATACAGTACTTTCTGAAATTACTATAAAAGTAGATACGAGAGGAGTTAAGCTTATGAAAATCGGATTTATCGGATACTCTTTTGCAAACTCTTCCATCACACTTGCGATCCCAAGATTGCGGAGCGCAAACTGAATCAGCATATCACTGGTGGCAAGTTCAAATTCCGGGGACACCGTCACACCTTCTTCTTCTAAAAATGCCTCCACATAATGTCTCGTCGAGGTGCTTCCCTCTAAACACATCAGCGGATATTCCGAAAGTTCTTTGTATTGCATCTTTCTCCCACAGAGCTCTTTGTATTTTTTCCCTGCCACAAAAACGTCGCGGATCTCTTTGACCGGGATGATCTTAAGCCATCCCTGCGGCTCCACCGGAGAGCTCACGATTCCAAAATCGATCCTGCCATCCGCAAGATGCTGTAAAGTTTCCGGTGTTGGCGCATTGGTCACGGTCACGCGGATATTGGGATATTTTTCATGAAACCGCTCTAAATATGGAAGCAGATAATATTTTAATGTCATATCACTTGCACCGATGCAGATTTCTCCCTTTTCAAGGTTTAGCATCTCAAGAAGTCTTTTTTCTCCGGAAAGAATCGCCTCATAGCCGCGTTCCACATAGGAAAAAAGCATCTCACCCTCCTTGGTCAGACGTACTCCCTTTGCCGTTCTTACAAACAATGCACAGCCAAGATCCTTCTCTAAATGCTTGATCGCCTGGCTGACTGCCGGCTGTGAGATTGACAGTTTTTCTGCCGCTAACGTAACACTTTTCTGCTTTGCCGTATAATAAAATATCTTATAGTATTCCAAATTAATGTCCATCTGATTCTCCCTTAAAAAAATTAGAAAAAAAGTCTTATTTTCCGCTTGTATTTCTGATTTTTGTGACGTATACTAAGCCTTACATGTTTATTACATTATACTGCATATATGTGCACTGAATAATTACATCATACCAAAGTTTGAAAGGAGTTTCCAGTAGCATGACAAAAGATATGACCACCGGCAGTTCATTAAAAATCATACTGCTTTTTTCCATTCCGGTTTTATTAGGAAATCTGTTCCAGCAATTTTATAATATGGTAGACACGATCATCGTGGGAAGATACCTCGGCGAAGATGCACTTGCTGCCGTCGGTTCCACCGGATGTATCATGTTTTTAGTGCTCGGCTTTGCCACCGGAATCGCACAGGGATTCGGTGTCATGATTTCGCATGCCTTCGGTGCAAAAGATTTTCGCTTGTTAAAACACTACGTTGCACTCTCCCTGATCTTAACCGTGATCGTATCTGCAATTCTTACGATTCCGACCGTTGCCGCTTCCCGCCTGTTTTTAGTCTGGATGCATACACCTGATAATATCTTATCCATGGCAGATGCTTACATCAAGGTCATTTTTGCAGGTATCATCTTAACAATGCTCTACAATGTATCCGCCGGTATCTTAAGAGGTATTGGAGACAGCAAAACACCGCTCTACTTTTTGATCTTTTCTTCTATATTAAATGTTGTGCTGGATCTTTTATTTATTGTTGTAGTAAAAGCAGGAACCGCAGGTGCCGCCTATGCCACCATCATTGCGCAGGGAATCTCCGCAATTTTATGTTTTATCCATATGTTCCGGCAGTTTGAGATCCTTCGCACAACAAAAGCGGACTATTATCTGGATCGCCCGGGTGTCATTAACATGCTCTCGATCGGTATCCCAATGGCATTAAATTACTCCATCACCGCCATTGGAACCATGATCTTACAGAGTGCTGTCAACGTGTTTGGTTCCAGTGTGGTTGCTTCCTTTACAGCCGCTTCTAAAGTCAACAATATCGCAACTCAGACCATGCCGACGCTCGGCACTGCCATGGCAACCTACTGTGGTCAGAATCTCGGTGCAGGAAAATACGACCGTATTTTCGACGGTATGCGCAAAGGATTTTTCATCTGTATCGCTGCTGCAGCCATCGGTGCTTCCATCTGTATTTTCGGCGGAGAATTTATCGTAAGCTGGTTTGTAAGCAATCCTTCCGATGAGATTTTCTCCTATGCCATGATGTATTTAAAAACAGTAAGCTGGTTTTTCCTCCCGCTTGCCATGATCTTTTTATACCGCAATGCCTTACAGGGATTAGGCGAAGGACTTGTTCCAATGTTGAGTGGCGTGATCGAGCTGGTATGCCGCTTTGTTGCGATCGCACTCCTGCAGAAACCACTCGGTTATCAGGGGATCTGCCTTGCTGATCCTGCTGCCTGGGTGGGCGCCGGTATTCCTCTGATGATCACTTATATCATTTGGAAAAACAAAAAGATACGGCAGCACAGCAGTTCTCCAGCCTAAACAGCGTGAAATTTTTCTGTCTGCAAAGGACTTTTAATTTCTATAGGTAAAAATCGCCTGAGATCCGAATTATCTCTTGTAATTCAGATTTCAGGCGATTGCTTTATCTGGCTTTTCTCTCTGTTCTCTTTTATTTTTCTATTACGCTTCCAGCTCTGGAATCTTTCTTGAACATGCCACTGCTAACGCTCCCGGTCCGATATGGCAGGAAATGCTAAGTGAAAGCGGATCCATACGGATCTCCATCCCCGGAAATGCCTCCTGCACTTCTTTCTTGAAGTTTTCTGCCGCTTCTAAATCATGCGTATATGCCATCTCAAGATACATATGCTCTCCGTTCGGATCGTTAAACCGGTTGGCAAAATCATTCTTCATTGCCTCAATCATGATACTCTTTGCCTGTTTTACCGTTCTTGCCTTGGCAAATGCATCTAATTTTTCACCCTGAATCTGAAGCACCGGTTTTAATTTTAACAGTGTTCCAAGCGCGGCAGCAGCTGGTGTGATCCTGCCGCCTTTTTTCAGATAATACAGCGTGTCCACCATAATGTAAATCGATGATTCAAATTTATCACGCTCTAAAATTGTCTTGATCTCAGATGCAGTTCTTCCCTGTTTTGCAAGCGCAAGTGCATCTAAAACAGACTGGCGCTGTGTAACAGAAATTCTCTGATTGTTCACCACCTGCACCTTTCCATCATAATCCTGGGAAAGCATCATGGCTGTCTCACAGGAACCACTAAGTCCGGACGACATTGGGATATGTACGATCTCATCGTACTCTTTTAACAATTCATCCCAGGTATCTGTCACATTTCCTACAAGCGGCATGGATGTATGGATGTCTGTCTTCTCGGAAAGCATCTGGTAAAACTCTTCCTGTGACAGATCGATATCTTCATACAGTGTCTTATCTCCCACAAAAAAAGGCATCGGCATTACAGTAACTCCAAGTTCCTTTGCCATACTCTGCGTGATTCCGCTGTTGCTGTCTGATACGATTGCTACTTTGCTCATGAAAAATGTTCCCCCTTATAATGTCTCTGAGCGTTTTTTGATGTTTTCTTTGAAGTTGATCACCTCATGCTCATACTCTTCATTCATATATTCAGATCTGATCATAAAGTCTGCCGATGCCTTATTGTTTGCGATCGGGATATCATATACCTGTGCAATACGAAGCAGTGCCTTTACATCAGGATCATGAGGCTGTGCAGTCAATGGATCAGAAAAGAAAATGACAAAGTCTACTTTTCCCTCAACGATCTTTGCACCGATCTGCTGGTCTCCACCAAGAGGGCCGCTGTTATATCCACGAACCGGAAGTCCGGTCTGGTCTGTAATCATACGTGCCGTGGTCCCTGTTCCACAAAGGAAATGATTTTTCAGGATCTCTTTATTTGTTTCGCACCATGCGATCAGCTCTGCCTTTTTATTGTCATGCGCGATCAGTGCAATATTTTTCTGTTTTCCAATGGTAAGTGTTACATAATTTTCATTCATATGCGCCATCCTCCGTCATTTATCTGTGCCTTTATCTATTGCATATCAGATCAGTTTTTCTGCAATACATATTGTTAAGTATAACATATTTTTTGTCGTTCTTCCACAAAAAAATAATAGAATGCGCGCTCCGCGGACATTCTATTATTTTATGTACCGGATTTCTTCTTTGCCTTTTTATTCCGGCAATTTTACTTTTCCATCCAGAATCATCTTCACAAATGCAGTGTCACGAATGATCCACGGATCCTTTTCTATGCGTATATTGGTATTGTATACAGTCTCCGGCTGCTCCCACTTAAGATAATACCCCTTTGCCACTTCACTGGGTGTCAGATGAAGTTTCTCCTGTTTTTCCCCTACCTTACAGTAATAAAAGTAAGAATGACAGATATATTTACAGGACGGATCAAATATATCGCGGCGCATCTCAAGGATCTCCCCTAGTTCACACACAGACTCTTTTAAAACGGTAAGCCCTGTCTCTTCACGGATCTCACGCACAAGGGTTTCTAAAAAACTCTCTCCCTTTTCCATCCCGCCGCCGGGCATCTTATATTCGCCATCCGTACTACACTGCATGGCAATCTTTCCATCCCGGAAAATTACACCACGCACATTATATTTTTCATATACTTTTGTTGTGTCGTCATAATTCTTCTCGTCAAAAACAGCAAGCACTTCCATCTGTTTTGTCTCCATATTCTGCAGCTTAAGGCCATATTTTTATCATATATCAAAATGTCTGATATTGTGTGCAAGCATATCCGCCATATTACGCAGATTTTCGGTAGAATCCTTGATATTCTGAAAACTGTCCGTAATCTCTGTGATGGATGAACTTGTCTGCGTGGTTCCTTCCACATTCTGCTGTGCAATCTCTGACAAAGAATCAATGACATCTATGATCTCTGTTCTTGCACTCTCTAATTTCTTTGTACGTGTTTCAATCTGGCGAATTCGTTCAATAGATGCGTCGATCTCACCCATAACACCATTTACCATCTGCTCCGTACTCTCGATATGCATATTCTGTTTTTCAATGATCTCCTGTGTCTTGCCCATTGTCTCAACCACACGCTGGGAGTTTCCGATCAGTGTATTTACGATTTCGCCGATATTGCCACTCGCCGTATCAGACTGTTCTGCAAGCTTCTGTATCTCAGATGCCACAACCGCAAAACCCTTTCCCGCCTCACCTGCACGTGCGGCTTCAATGCTGGCATTTAAAGAAAGAAGATTCGTCTGGGATGCAATTTCAGAAATAAACTGCGATGCCTTCTGAATACTCTGTGCTGAAATATTTGTCTGTTTCGTCTGTTCCGCGATCGTTGCAACAGCTGCCTTTACTTCTTCGCTGATTCGTTTTAGTTCATCGATCGTAACAACAGCCGCATCACTGGACTGTTTCATCTGATCTGCACTTTCATTCAGTTCATCTGCTGCCCTGCCGGTCTCAATGATCAGATTTCCCATATATTTTACATTGTCAGAAGCTTTTTTTGCATCCTCTGCCTGTAAATTTGCCCCGGTTGTAATAGAATCTACCGTTGCCTCCACCTCACGCATTCCATCGTAAGTCTGATGGGATGTATCCTCTAAAGTATTGGATGCTTCCATCAGCATATCGGTACTTTCCTTGATTCCCTTAATGATCTTTTGCAGTTCTTTCTGTAAATGCTGTATCGCTTTGGTCAGATCTCCGACTTCATCTTTCCGCCCTAAGATCTTCTTGTCAAACTCTACGTCAAGATGACCGGCAGACACTTCCTGCACATTTGCAATTCCTTTCTTTAATGCACGTGTGATCGAGGTTGCACTGATCTCCACGATAATGATACAGATAACAAGTACCACAAGCACGATGGCTACGATCGTATTAATGATCTGTATCACGCTGTGGGAGATTTCCTGCTTTTCTGCTCCGGCAAACACCATTCCAATCGGAGTTGTATTATCACCTTTCTGGTATACCGGAACATAATAGCCATAATATATGATGCCATCCATGGATACATTATCACTGAAATATTCCTCACCACCATTTAATACCTTTTCAACAACCTTGTCACCCGCCGGACTTCCCAGAATCCTGTCACCATTTTTGTCGACTGCAGAAGTCATGATTCTCTGTGATCCATAGAAAAATGTCACATCCATCCCAGACTCCTGTTTGATGGTATCCACCAGATTCTCTGACTGTGAAATGTTATAACTTCCTTTCCAGATATCACCATTTTCCGTCTGCAAATAGGTACCTGCATTCTGGTCATAAGCTGCCTGCGTCGCGATTGCAGTTCCTTTTAATGAATTTTCCACCTGATCGATAATTGCACCCTTTACGATCGTGGACGCGATCAGAAGGATAATTCCTCCTAACAGAAGCAGCGGTATCAAAGAACAGAATAAAACTTTTTTTCGAATCGTCAATTTCATCATCTCATTCTCCCCCTAGTCCACAATCACAACGTTTTTATAATACCAGTCAATGCCGCCGGTAATCGTTGCATCATCTAAGGTTCCATTCTCTGTTCCAACCGTCTCCCCTGTATTTGTCTCCATCACTCCGTCAAAAACATTATTGCTGCCACTTAAAATTTCTGCAGTCGCTTCATCCACCTTCTCCTGCGTACCCTCTGCCGCAAAAGATGCCAGATTCGTCAGCTGTACCAGCCCCTCTGCCATACCTCCATAATAGTTTGATCCATCCCAGGTTCCATTGATAATACTCTTAACTGCCGAAGTATAGTATGCACTCCAGTTCCAGATAACACTCGTCAGACAGGCATCCGGTGTTTCCTTGCTCATATCTGAGTTATAGCCGATACCATATACACCACGTTCCTGTGCGAGTGTCTGCGGATACGGCGTATCACAATGCTGTGCCATCACATCACAGCCCATATCCAACAGCTGTTCCGATGCTGCTTTTTCCTTATCCGGATCATCCCAGCTGTTTGTGACTGCCACATAGATCTTTGCCTCCGGGTTAACAGCTGCAACACCGATCGCAAATGCATCAATTCCACCTGTCACCTCCGAATTGGAAGAATCCTGCGCTGCAACATAGCCGACCTTATCCGACTTTGTATTCATGCCAGCCACGATACCGCTTAAATACCTTACCTGGTAAATACGACCAAAATAATTGTTGAAGTTCTTTCCATTTGACATATAACCGGTTCCATGGGAAAAGTAAATATCCGGATATTTTTCAGCCATCTCTGCTGTTGTTTCCATATACCCCCAGCTGGTTGTAAAAATAATATTGCACCCATCCGAAATACATGCTTCGATTGCTTCCTCCGTCGCCTTTGCGTCAGAGTCATCCACGATCTTTCTCTCAATCTGATCATCGCTTAAACCCAGATTTTCCTGCATTCCCACAATTCCCAGATCATGCGTGTAAGAATATCCGCTTCCCTCATCCGGATCTGAAATATAAAGCACGCCGACTTTTATATTTTCTTTCGAAATCCCTGCCGTGCCCGATGTGGTATCCGACTGTGCACCGCCTGTACTGTTCCCGGCGGTTTCCGTTGTAATATAGCCATCGTTTGTCGCATAATCATCCGGCGTAGTACCTGTTTTTCCACCACACCCGGCGAGCATTCCCGCCACGGCAAACAGTGCAATTATCTTTCCAGCTGTTTTTCCTTTCATCTTTTGTTCTCCTCATCATAAATTTTCACAACATCTTTGTTTCATTATACAAAACCGGAGAACATTTGTAAATAAATATTATTTTTATGACAATAATCTGATACTTATGACCTATTTTTCTGAAAATATTCTTTTTGCACGCAGATAAGACAGATTAAATGTCCGGAGCGTCACAGGCTGGTTCATCCTGTCATTTTCCTGCATATATTCCCACTTCCAGTTATATATTCCATCCCCGTAACAACTCTTGTCCGGATGTTCTTTTAAGTACTCAGCGATCACTGGTGCCGCATCCGTTGATAAACAGGAGAGATAACTGTAATCTCCCGCAGTATTTCCATTTTCGATCTGCGCCAGATCATAGGCGGCAATCCCCGCATCTACATGTGCAAAGGCAAACAGGACATAACTGGCGCACACAACCGCCATTCCATACTGAAATAACGGGAACCTGCGGTTCCAGATATAACAGATCGTCCCTGCCATCAGAAGCGTGATCACTGCCAGTGCCACAAGTACCACAACACGCAAAAATGTGAGCTGGTATGCCCGGATATACAGGATCATTCTCCATCCGCTCGATGCTGTCATAATGATCGTACATACAGAGATCACCGTCAGAACGGCATCGACCGCCCTGTTCCTCTGAAAGAAATGCTCCATTGTAAGAACCGCCCCCAGATTTAAAATACACACCACAAGGAGCTGGAAAAATCCCTGCCTTGCATATTCGGCATAGGTCACTCCTGCCGGCAGCTCCCCGCCACCGCCAAACAGATATATGATCTGTATACCACAGAATATCACATATAATACCGCCACTAAGACCGAAACCGTAAACATTGCTGTCGTCTCTGTAAGAATTTTTACTTCCCTGTCCTGCCGGTCTTTTCTGTATGCCGTATATCTGACTCCACAGTAAGATGAAATAAAACCAAAACATAACATGAAACAAATCCCTGCCAGGTTTGCCGGTATCCTGATTCCTTCGAAAACTTTTGCAATCATATTTGAAAATACCAGATCCGCCGACATTAACAATCCACCGATCAGAAGAACCACCGGTATCGCTACTGCAATTCCGATCAGGATCTCACGCGCTTTGCCATTTTCTTTTTTCTCCCGCAAACGTGCAAAATCGTTTCCATCGCCAAATGGTCTTGCAATGCTGCCAATTGCTCCAACTACAGCATTTACTCCACCGCACAGGTAATCCCAGAAATTCCATTCGTTTTCATCTGCCATATTTCGTATCAGGAAACACACCGTGAATGCAAATATCCAGCAATAATTCATCCAGATGATCCACTCATTTCCGGTTGTAAATGTACTGACCGCAAGGATCAGCATATACACAGCAAAAATTATTGTTGTTTTAAAAACTTTTCTTTCCTTTACCGTTTTAACGATGTAACAGATATATCCGATCGTTGCCACCACCCACAGAAGTACTGCGGCACCTGTCATATTTTTGTAAATACAGACTGTATAGATCAGTGCGTAAATGAGGCTTGCCGGCGCAAGTTTTTTAAAAATCCCCGCATTTTCTTTCTGCTGCTGTTTTTTTCTTTCCTGCCACTGCGCTTTCTGCTCCTCGTAACTGACTGTAAGATTCTGATCCATTTTCATGCTCCCTTCCTTTTCCAATAAGCTGTCCTGTTCCTGCTTCAGTTTTTCATAAACTGTCATATTCCTGCTTCATTCCGTACAATATATTAAATTTCATCATCCGATGGAACATATTCTAAAATATCTCCCGGCTGGCAGTCCAACGCCCGGCAGATCTTGTTTAATGTGTCTACTTTGATTGCTTTTGCCTTTCCATTTTTTAGTATGGAAATATTTGCCATTGTAATACCTACTTTTTCCGAGAGTTCAGTTACACTCATTTTTCGCTTTGCAAGCATTACATCTATATTTATGATAATCGCCATTTGTCTCTCCTTATATCGTAAGTTCATTTTCCTGTTTTAATTCGTAGGCTTTCAGGACCAGATGTGATAATGCCGCTGCCAAAACAGATATCATGACCGAAAGCAAAACTGCGGTGATCATAAAAATACTGATTCCGGGCTGCCTGACCGCTAAGATTGCCAGAAAAACAATTCCCGCAAACCACACAACTGAGAGCAGCAATGCGAAGTGACTGATATTTCGAAAACATTTTGCATTTTCTTTTGAGAATGAATTGTCTTTTCCGATCTGCACACATACTTTCCAGAACTGGTACAGGATCGCATAACAGATCACCGCAATGCACCAGCCGTACAACAGCCCCGGCATAAAAAGATACGCCAGTGATTCATCCGCGTCCCTCCATGACATTGCAAGTACCGGCATAATATATAGAAAGAACACCGCCCCCATCAGCGCCAGTACAATCGTGATTGCTTTTAGCCACCGTGAAATTTCTTTTTGCTGCATAAATGATTCTCCTCCTGATCTGATTCACTTTTCTTTGAGTTTGTTTTTGATTCCAGATTTTTCTTTCTGGTTTTATTGTTTTCCTTTATTATACACATATATCTTGCTTTTGCAATATATTTTTATTGTTTTACAATAAATTTTTATTGGTAAATAGTAATAATAAAATCCTCTGCAAACAGTCAGGTGCTATTTGCCACCTGTTTTTCTGTTTACAGAGGATTTTATTATTTACTGTTCATTTCATTATTTTTTTATATAGTTTTATCAACAGTTTCCGTAATCTTTTTAAAATATTTATTGTCTGTTCGATTGTAAATATTGTTCTATTTCCAATGGCGATTTTCCAGTTACTTCTGCAATTTTTTCTATTGGGAAATCCAGCTTAATCATATTATGGATCATTCTCTCTTCTGCGATCTCGATTCCGTCACTTTTGCCAGCCTCATACTCTGCCTTTCGGAGTTTCTTCTCTTCCCACTCTTTATCATA
>OKRZ01003409.1_pt1 | contig 10753 bp, 9 predicted proteins | sample 1601141 | NCBI WGS metagenome assembly OKRZ01 (sample SAMEA3541524, study PRJEB24748) | human gut metagenome | biome: human gut; feature: human-associated habitat; material: faeces | place: China | collected 2012
GGTGAAGCGTTGGGCTTGCGCTGGGATGATCTGGACTATGAGCGGCGTACTATCAGCATCAATCACAGTCTGGTCTATTACCCGGTGGGCGAAAGCCGCAATTCGGTTCTGCACATCTCAAAGCCTAAAACGGAAGCAGGCGTTCGGACAATCCCTATGTTTGATACCGTGAAGGATGCCTTTGAAATGCTGCATGAGGAGCAGAAAGAATCCGGCTGGAACGATGTGGAGATTGATGGTATGACAGGCTTCATCTTCTGCAATCGCTTTGGCAACGTCCCGAATCCGCAATCTGTGAACCGCGCCATCAAGCGCATTATTGCAGACTACAACGCAGGCGAGGAAGTAGAAGCAAAGAAGCAGCATCGCGAAGCGGTTCTGCTGCCGGACTTTTCGGCACATCATCTGCGGCACACGTTCTGCACAAGGCTTTGCGAGAAAGAGACCAACCTGAAGGTCATCCAATCGGTCATGGGGCATAAGGATATTCAGACCACGATGGACATTTATGCCGAAGCGACTGAGGAGAAAAAACAGGAATCATTTGAGCGTTTGGCTGCTACACTGGACATTTTTTGAAGCAACAAAGAAGGGCTCTTACTGAGCGTTTTGTCTGACAGCAAAATTCTTCCAAGGACAGCAAATTGACAGCAAAACTACGAGAATGACGGCGAATCACGAAGGATTATGAATACCGGGAATGCAAGTAAAAACGCGATTGTGAAGCATCACGAAGCGTTGTAAATCGGTTCCGGAAAGTATCCCCACCATGAAGCCGATTGAGCAGTAAACTAGAATGAAGCTATGGGTCGGTGCAATCGCTGCACCAACCCATAAAACAGAACCTGGCAGGTATGTCATCATAAGATGGCATACCTGCCGGGTTTCCTTTTGCCGCTTTTGCGCATTGCAGGCGCCCTCTGTACAAAAAAGTTCGCCGCTCCTTTGTTTTTACTTCAGCAGCAGCGGCAGAAAGCTGGTGCCGTTTTCCGGTGCCTTGCTGTGGAAATAGTCCGCAGCGGTCGCACCGACATCGCTGAGGGTCTTGCGGATCCCAATATTCTTGGGGGTGGAGTGGGCGCTGTGGATCATCAGCGGCACCATCTCACGGGTGTGGTGCGGGTGTCCGATGGTCGGGTCGTTGCCGTGGTCCGCCTGCACGATGAGGATATCGTCCTCGCCCAGGGCGTCGCGGATCTTGCCGATCCATTCGTCCGCCACCCGCAGGCGGTCTGCGTAGGCCGCGACATTCTCCCGGTGGCCGCACAGGTCCGTTTCCTGCACGTTGGTGCAGATGAACGCAGTCTCCTGCCCCTTTACGATCTCCAGGGTGCGCTGCAGCACGCTGGCCGTGTCCACCATGGGGATGCTGGTGCCGTAATTGTTCGTGACCACGTCGGCCACCTTGCCCAGCAGGAACACCGGCAGGCCGCTCTTGCCCAAAATCGTCGGGATCTGCACCTCCGGGTCAACGCCGTAGCCCATGTGGATGCAATGGTAGTCGTTATTGTAAACGCCGCTGGCCGGGGCATTCACGCCGATGTAATCGCCGTGTTCCTCAATGGCATCCAGCAGGTTCTGCAGATGCACGCCGCGCCCGCCGAAGGTGATGACGCGGGGCACGACCGACACGCTGCGCACCAGATGACCGATCTTGAGCTCTTCCTCAAAATCAAGGTCGTCGATGGCCGCCGTGACGTTGAAGGCCTGACCCGGATCGCATTCCACGTTGTCGGCCACGGTGCAGGCCTCGTTGACGATCAGCAGGCGCTTGCCGGATGTTCCGGTGTAATACCGGACATGGTAACCTGCATCCTCCAGCGTCTTTTTGATGAGCTCGATCTTATTGCAGATCGGCTCGCCGAAAGGCTTTGCCGGGCGGGTGCCCATGATCTCCTGATGGCCGAAGAAGGTGTCCGCACCATCGTGCATCAGCTCGGCACGGCCGAACGTTGCATCCGTCGCAAACGGCAGGCCGGGGAACTCCCGCCCTACGATGTTCGCCAGACCAAGGCTTGCCAGATTGGGCAGCTTCAGGTCCGGCGTGCGCTCAAAGATATGCACGCAGGTGTTGGCACCGCAGTCCGCAGGGCGCACCTGCGGCACATCCGGCATTGCGCCCACACCAAAACCATCCAGAACGATTACAACAAACTTTCCCATTGCGAATTATCCTTTCTGTCATTCCCGGACCGGTTCTCCCAGCGCAGAGTACAGGCCCGCCAGCTCCGGCTTGCCGGAGGACAGCCCTTTAACCACTGCCACCCGGCTCCGGGTCACAAAGAACTGTGTCCGGAACGCCATGACCGCCGCAGCCGAGACCGGACAGTTCTGCTGCAGTTCAAAATGATAGTCGATGCTGGAGTCGTCCGGCGGCAGCACCGGCACGACCTTTGCATTTTCCAGCGTCGTGCCCACCAGGGCGTTCTTCATATGGCCGCGGCGGTAATGCCCACCGCCGTAGCAGTACGCCTTATCGCCCAGATTGTGGCTGACCTCCGAAACATACAGGTAGCCGGGGCGCTCCTCGGCATCCGGGTGGCCGGCATGATACGGTGTCGTTCCGGTCAGGCCGTGTCCCGGTTCCCCGTGGGTGCCGCCTGCTGCCGCGATCATCGGGATGCTGTGGGTGCAGGTGGCACTGGGCGTATTGAGCATCAGGTCCCGGTAGCCGCGGGCGCGCAGCATTTCGGCTGCGGTCTGCACGGTCCGGAGGTTGGGCATGGGCAGGATGTCCTGTGCCGCTTCGTCGTACAAAAAGCAAGGGAAGCTGCACACGCCGCCCACCTCCACATTCGGCATCGCCTCGATTGCACGCACTGCGCTGTCCAGTTCCTGCAATTCAAAGCCGCCGTACTGCCCGGAATACAGCATATCGCCTTCTCCCAGAACACGGAGCATCAGTTTCTGGTGCAGGCCCAGCTCGGTGCAGACTGCGCTGATCTCGCGGGCTTTTTCCAGCGTGTACACCGTTACGATCACCGGCTTTGCGCGGAGGATCTTTTTCAGGGCCGCCCGGGGGATCTGGACCAGATGCCCTACGTTGCCGAGGGGGATCTGATTTTCCACCATCGTCAGCGCCTCGCGGAAGTCCACGCACACAGCGCCCACATATCCCATGTCGGTCAGCGCACGGGCGATCAGGGGGTTGCGTCCGATCTGCTTGAGCATGAAAAAGTTCTGCACGCCGTTTGCGTCGCCTGCCTGTTTGATGCTGCGGGCATTTTCCAGGATCGTGTCGTAATCCAGCAGATAGGTGTCCGGCAGGATCACGCCATTCTGCTGCCATTCAATGCCCAGACGCACCAACGGCTGGTTGCGCTCCATTACGGTCTTTAAAAACACAGGGCATCTCTCCTTTTCCTCTCGTTTTTTCAGCGGTTCAGTTTTCCTCGACCTGCTCCATGCAGCTGCGCAGGATGCGGATGATGGTGTCCGGGCCGCTGCGCATGGGATTGATGCGGATCATCCGGTGTTCAATGGTCGGGTCCTGCGCACGGAACGTTCCACTGACACGGTAGATCATGGGGGCAAACTCGTATTTGCTCTCGCTGCCCACCGGATGCGGCGCTGCGCCGAACTTCGGGGCAGCGTCCAGAATTTTTTCGGCGATCTCCTGATCAAACTCCACCAGCAGCACCTTGCTCTGCGCGTTTGCCAGGAACGCCTGCCGCACATGGGGGACCTCGCCGGCGTTCAGGCGGCGGACCAGCTCCTCGTTGACCTCGCTCTGGATGGCGAGCGCCACCGGCGCATAGATCAGGCCGCGCAGGGCCTCCATGGCTTCGTGTCCCTGCACCTGACTGCCGCCGGAATACTGCATCTTGTAGATGCGGTCGATCAGCTCCTTGCTGCCGATCACTGCACCGACGCCCTCCGGACCAAGGATCTTGAAGCAGGAGAAGGTGGACAGGTCGGCCCCCGCCTGGCAGCCGATGGCGTCCACTTTCAGGGCGGCGTAGTTGTCATCGGTCACCACCGGGATGCCCGGCAGCGCAGCCTTGATGGCTGCGATCACGGCCTTGTAGTCGTAGCGGTCCTCCGGCTTCTGCCGGGTCAGCTGCACCAGGGCGCCTCGGATCTCGTCCTTGTGCTGCGCACAGACGGCCTTGAGCTGTTCCAGATCGTTGAAGTCCGCGCGGATGGGTTTCAGCCCCATGGCGTCGATGGTCACCTGCGTCGTCGTATAGATGGGCGAGGTGTGCACCAGAATGGCATCCCCCGGTTTCAGGCAGGCGGTCAGAGCCCAGCGGATCGCGCCCGTGCCGGAGCCGCGCACAAGCAACGCCGCCGGGGCATCAAAGGTGTCGGCAAAGACCTTTTCCACCTTTACCGTGCAGCGGGGCTTGTTCAGCCCTTTCACCACGCCGAGGTCGCCCAGCGAGAGGACTTCCTCTCCCTGAAAATTGCGGGTCACTGCGTCAATGACCTTGAACTGGAGCTGTTTTGCCTGTTCCAGCGAGATAGAATGCAGGGGATAGGTTTTCATTGTCAATTCCTCGAATCCTTGTTATTTCTGTCCTTTGTAGATGCGCAGTGCATTGCGGTACAGCAGGTTCTCCCATGCGCGGTCCGGCACGCCTGCCTCGCTTGCCAGCGGAGCAAAGGTGTCCAGCAGGTAGCTGTAGCCCACACCGCCCCGGTCTGCAAAGTTGCTGCGGCGGGTGATGTCCATGCTCATGACGATCTGCGTGTCGTACCCTTCCGCACAAAGGCGGCTGAGCCAGTCTGCACGGGAGACATCGGGCTGGTAGTTGCACTTGCCGATGGTGTCGAACGCAATGTTGACCCCCTGATCCAGCAGGCGCTTCATGTAATCCAGATCGGCCGACAGGTCGATGTGGCTCAGCACCACCCGGCTCAGGTCAACGCCAAAGCTCTTGAAGATCTCCAGCTGCTCCAGGCCGCGCGTGCCCAGCGTTGTGTGGGTGCAGATGGGTGCCCCCGTTTCTGCATGGGCGCGGGATGCCGCACGGAACACCTTGGCCTCCGTCTCGGTGATGTCCTTCGAGGTGCCGATCTCGCCGATGACGGTCGCCCGGACACCGGTGCCTTCAATGCCCTCGGTCAGTTCCTTCACCATGATGTCACACAGCTGCTGTTCGGTCAGCGTATAGCACTCCGGCGGGAGAAAGGGCTCCTTGTAGTAGCCCGTCGCGTGGGTGATCTCCACCCCCGCCTGTGCAGCCATTTTCTGCACATAGGTCACGTTCCGGCCCATCCCGCGGTTGGTCTGGTCGATGATGCCGACCACACCGTGTTCCGCCAGCCGCCGGTATTCCGCCGCGGTCGCGTCAAAATCATCCAGCCTGCAGTCGATGTTCTTCTTCGGGCCGGACAGGTCGATCGTCGTATGCTCGTGCGCATACAGAATCTTTTCAGGCAGTTTCAAAAGGATTCGCCTCCTGTATTGTTTCTTAACCAGAGCCGCCTCCCGACGCAGGCCGGGAGGCGCTCATTTTATCCGGGGATCAGGCGGCAGGGGTGTACAGAGACAGCAGGAACAGCACGTTTGCGATCAGGCCGACCAGGATCGCGCCCAGAGGACCGACCGCCATGGAGACCAGAGGCTTCTTGCTGCACTTGTTGATGCACCAGAATGCCACGATGATGAACAGACCCGTCGTGGGCATGATCGCCTGAGCAGCCAGGATGCCGCCGATCAGCAGGGCGATGTCGATGACGTAGCTCATAGCGGTACGGATGTTGTCGCCGCAGCGCTTGATGCCGGGGAACTTGTCCAGACCCTTTGCGATGACGTTCAGCAGCAGGATCTCCACGCAGATGCAGGCTGCACCGGCGATCAGGGCGATAAAGGGGTTGGGGATCAGCAGACCGATCACAAAGACGAAGGTCATGCCGGCCGGAGCGTAGACGCCGGTGGTGATGGCGGTGGTGGCAACCAGCGGGATAAAGCCGATGGCACGGGCCAGAGCGGTCAGACCTGCGTTGACGCGGTCACCCTCGGCCAGCAGGCCCAGGCTGATGGGGTCACCGGCCATGATGCTCATGCTGGTGCCTGCTGCGATCAGGCCGCCCATGAGGGCCAAAATCGGCATATACTTGCGGATGCGTGCGACCTTGTCGGCAAAGATCTGGGTCAGCATTTCGTTGGAGTTCTGGTCGTTGCCTTCCTTATCCATGGCAGCGAACACCAGCATGATGATCATACCGGCCAGCAGGGCCATACCGTCCTTGTTCAGGCTGATCGTGTGCTCGGCGTCCAGTGCGATCTTGCCGTAGGTCTCAACGATCTGACGGACCAGCAGGGTCACAACGGCGGTGATGATGCCCTTGGCAGCACCGAACTGCAGGGCAACCGTCACAGCCGGGAAGATGGCGAAGGCCAGCGTGATACCGGCAGAGACCTGGCCCAGGCTGCCCAGGAAGTTGACCGGCAGCAGGTTGAACAGGTCGATGATCACCTGCAGGCCGAACAGCAGGGCCACGCCGTACACAGCGCCGATGACGCCGGAAGCGATCATGCCCTTTTTGGTGTCCGGGCACCAGGTGCCGATGATGTCGGTGGTGAGCAGGATGCAGTGGATCAGGATGATGCTTGCGGCAATGGACGTGGGCAGGCCGTAGCCGATGACCAGACCAAAGCCGATGGCAAAGCTGGTGGCTGCCAGAGCCTTGCGGTCCATGCGCTTTTCCAGATACTCCGGCAGGACCGGGCGCAGGCCGTCGTTGAACACGGCGATGCTCTGGTTTGCCAGGATCGATGCCAACGCACCAACTGCCGCGATGATAACGTAGCGCAGAATGGTTTCCATATGTAATCCTCCTTATTTGACGATCCGGATCAGAAGCCCAGACCCTTGAGAATGATCGGCACGACCTTTTCGATGTGCTGATCCGTAAAGCCGTATGCCTTCTTGCCGGCCTTGACCTGTGCCAGGATCTCGTCCTCGCTCAGCATTTTGCCCGGCATGGACACCGTTGCGCACTGGTTCATGCCCAGCAGGGCAATGGCCATTGCCAGCGCACCGCCGCCGCCCGTCTTGCAGGCGCCGAAGTAGTAATCTGCCTGCCCGGTCTTGACCGCCATTGCCGCCGCAATGTCATCCTTGATCTCCACCGAGGCACGGTCGCCTACAACACCCTTGATGGTGTCATAAACCTTCTGCTTGTCGATCTGGCCGCCTACTACGATTTTCATAAGCTAGCCCTCCTTTCTGATGTGGGTTTTATGCAAATGCTGTCACGATTGTGCCAGCACGACCCCGATGTGCATGGTCAGGAACTTCTGCTCGTCCTCCGGCAGGTCCGGCAGGATCTCCCGCACCAGCGCCTGCGTTGCTTCCAGTGCCTTGGGGAAGGTGGGCTCCTGGCTGGTCTCTTCGTAGACCTCCTCGTCCAGCGGCTCCACCGGCTCTCCGCGGTGGATGCGCCCCAGCGCAGCGCACAGGTGCGTGATCATGGCGGAGGCGTTTTCTTCGGTCAATGTCAGACCGTATTTCTCCTGAAAAAAGCGGATCACATCCTGTACCTTCCGGCAATCCTCCTCGGACAGCATCCCTGCCTGGTGCAGGATCGTTAATCTCGGTTCAAAATCCATCTCTGACATCTCCCAATGATTTTTTGTTTTGCTTACAGCCAGGCGCCGATCTTGTCGGCCAGCGTCTCAGCCGGTGCTTCGGTTCCAAAAATGTTCCAGACCAGCTCACAGATCTCGCCGCAGCAGCTATAGGGGCTGTAGTACGAGGTGGAGTCCGGCTTGAAGCCGACGTTCTGCTTGTTGGTCAGGAAAATGACGGCGGTCTTGTTGGTCTTGTTCATGACCACATGGGTGCCGGTAAAGCCTGCGTGGCCAAAGGCGTCGTAGTGGCGGTCGCCGCGGCCCATGAACGAGGAGCCCCGCTCAAAGCCCAGCCCGCGGGACGGCTTGCCGTTCTGCTCGCTGGTGAACTCGTCGATGACTTCCTTCTTGTAAAGGCGGACGCCCTTGTAGATGCCGCCGTTCAGCATGGCCTGGCACAGCACGGCCAGATCTTCCGCGTCGGAGTACAGGCCCGCGTGACCGGCCACGCCGCCGTTTGCCATCCATGCATTGCCGTCGTTGCACTCGCCCTGCAGGGTGTAGTTGCGCCAGCCGGTGAAGGTGCGGAACGCGTCCAGATCGGCGGTGCAGTCGTAGCCAAAGCCCGGGTAGTCGATCTCGTCCACCATGGCATACTCATACGGGTTGCCGAAGGAGGTGGCCGCCACATCCTCGGTGGTAAAGCCGTTGGCCAGCGGCAGATAGGTGGTGCGCTTCAGCCCCAGAGGCTTGTAGATCTCGTTCTTGACGTATTCGTCCATCGAGCGCCCGGTGATCCGCTCCACCAGGAAGCCCAGCATCTGGAAGCCCAGGTCGCTGTACTTTTCCTCGCCGGGGGCGAACATCAGCTCACAGTTGCAGATGTAATCCAGCACCTTGGCCTTGTCCTTCTCGATGTAGAGGAACATCGCCTTCCACTGCGGCAGACCGGAGGTGTGGGTCAGCAGCTGATGCACGGTGACGTTTTCCTTCCCGTTCTTGGCAAACTCCGGAATGTAGCTTGCTACCGTGGCATTCAGGTCGATCTTGCCCTCGCTGTACAGCTTCATGATGGACTGTGTCGTGGCCATGATCTTGGTGCAGGATGCCATGTCGAACATGGTATCCATCTGCATGGGGCGGGGATCGTCCAGCCGCACGCCCATGTCGTTGAGCATTGCGTAGCCGTATGCCTTTTCATACACGATCTTGCCGCCGCGTGCCACCACGATCGTTGCGCCGGGGAAATATCCCTGTCCCATGTAGTTTTCCACAATGTCGTCGATGGCCGTCAGGCGGTCATCGGTCCGGACGGGCATTGCAGACCGGGGGAAGCAGTTCTCCGCCTGCTCCGGGCTGGCACACCCCATAAAGGCAGAGGCAGCTGCCAGTGTGCCAACGGTTTTGCCGGATGCGATCAGGAAGTTGCGCCGAGTGATCTTTTTCATGCGAGATCTCCTTTTCTTTCTGCAAAAAAATCAGACATCCTGTATCGGTTTTCGGGAGAAAACGTTTTATACAATATTTTGTATTTTCATCCCGAAAGAAACATCCGCATGACCTCCATGCAGATGTGACTTCTGTTTGACAGCACCTTTGCTTAGTAGCGCGGAATGATCTGCTTGCGCATCACCTGCTGCTGGATGTGGTCCACACGCTCCACCGACAGGATCTTGCGCACCAGCTGCGCGGTGATGTTATCACTTTTCCGGCAGGCAAGCACGGCCACCGTATCTTTTTCCTGCTCATCCAGCCGGGGCATCGGATAATAGCTCAGCCCCTCCGGCAGCATATCGGCGCTCCAGACGCCGGCATCAATGACGCCGCTGTGCAGAAACGGCACCAGTTGACTATAGATGATGGGCACATATTGCACCGGCTTATCGGCAAAACAGAACCGGGTCAGCATCTCCTGGTCCACCGAGGAGGCATCCACGCCCACCTTGCAGTTCTGCCAGTCGCCCTTGAAGTCCGGGCGGACAAAGACCCGATGCTGTTCCACATAGCTCTGCGGGCCAAAGGCCGCGATCAGCTGGATATCCTTACCCTCCTGCGCATAGTGTTCAAATGCAAGCTGGCTCATGACGCACAGATGAAAGCGCCCTTCTTCCACACAGTTCAGCCGGTAGCCGGAACCGCGCATAAATGCGATCGCACCCGTGACCCCTTTCTGGTTCAGTTCCTCATACAGTCCGCTGGCCAGACCTTCATAGCGCAGGCCATACGGCATAGGCATCACGCAGGTCAGACCCGTATTGCTGCAATACTGCGCCATTGCCACATAGTCGATCTCTGTTGCAATGGTGCCGTTCTGCCCATGGGATTCCAGACGGATCACATGATTCTGTTTCAGGTTGTTCAGCGCGATCTGGATATTTCCCCGTGCCATCTCGCATTGTTCGCTCAGTTCCGTCACCGTGGGGATCCGGTCTCCCGGTTCCAGCCCTGCCAGGATCTGCGCGACCTGCAGCGTTGCCAGACCAGACTTCTGGAGCAGACTTGTGTTCATCATGGTTGCTCTTCCCTTCTCGACCTATCTTTCAATCCGCATCAGGTGGACCGTGGGAAATTCCACAGGAAAGAAGCGTATTTTGGGCGTTCCGCCCCTCCTCACAAGAGACAGATTGCTTACAGATTTATCATAATACAAAATTTCATATATTACAATATGAAGTCTTGCACAAACTTTTTCCGTCGAATTTGTACAACCTGATTTTTTCATCCGCGGCGGCTTTCTGGTCCGTCGGCAGCCTCCCCGGCAGGAACACCATGCGCCGCTTACCCTTGAGGTCACCCCCGCGTATGCGGGGAAAAGCCCTGCTTCGCCAGCTTATTTCCCGCTGGGGCGGGATCACCCCCGCGTATGCGGGGAAAAGGCACTGACAAGACCGGCTCCGCTGCATTCTCCGGGATCACCCCCGCGTATGCGGGGAAAAGTCTGAAGCTCCTTCTGAGTGCGTTCCACCTGCAGGATCACCCCCGCGTATGCGGGGAAAAGAACAATCTACGACAGGCGTTCGCCGTTCAGCAGGAATCACCCCCGCGTGTGCGGGGAAAAGCTGCACATGCGTTCGATGCCCTGCTGATAGGTGGGATCACCCCCGCGTGTGCGGGGAAAAGTCCGTGACCGTGATGGCTCCATCCTGTCGGCCAAGGGTACAGTGTTCGAGGTACAAAAAGGTCATCCGGTCTTTCACCTGCGGCAGCGCCTGCAGGTCCGGCCGGATCATG
>OKRZ01003416.1_pt1 | contig 10734 bp, 10 predicted proteins | sample 1601141 | NCBI WGS metagenome assembly OKRZ01 (sample SAMEA3541524, study PRJEB24748) | human gut metagenome | biome: human gut; feature: human-associated habitat; material: faeces | place: China | collected 2012
AACTCAATTCTATCACTATATCTTTCCGCATTTCACTTTTTTGTAGTAACTTTGCGGAATAATAGCACCAACGCCATTTATCATGTTTACTTGAATAATATCCCATGAGTGAACAATGGTGTAAATACCGATGAGTACCGTCATGATTAATGGTACATGAGCTTTTTCGCCTATCCACAGTTGGTAAACGATGGGTGAAACTATAATCATCAATATAACAATGACTGTCAAACCTCCCCAAAGTTTGCACATCTTATTATAAACATTCTTCATCCATGAGTAATCATTTTTTGTGTAGGCTTCGGTAAAAGCCGGCCACAACGGAGCCATAATAATGGTTAAAATCATCATAGAAATCGTGATATACTTGTATGCTATGTTGTATGATGTAACATCTGATGGCCCGGAAAGATTTGAAATCAAAATATTTGTACATTGATACAATACTACAATTTGAGCCTGTATGAGGAAAAATTTTGAGCCTAAGTTGAATAAGTCCTTAATCTGTTTTTTCTTTACAAAATTCCAAGACGGTGCAACAGCCTTAAAAGAACTACTGAACAGGATAAATGATGCAATTATTATAACAAATATCGGAATTGTTGAAATTGCCAATGCCAACAAACTCAGCGATGGAGGACAATATTTTGTAAGCAACAAAATAATAAATAATGAAATGAAATTGCCGATGACAGGGAATGCAGAAGATAAAGCCACTTTCTGATATGCTGCAAGGACAGCTGTAAGTACATTAACGATCATTTGTGCGCATAAACAAGCAGCCAAAATATGTAATGTCTTGATTATATCCGGATTGTAATTTCCTGTCACATTTAGGAACGAAGCCCAATTGATATGGGGAATGATCATTTCCAACAAGATACAGAGGGGGATGAATATGGCTATCATCATAAAATAGGTGGTAGAAACCAAAACCTTTCCCCGTTGCATATCGCCTAATGCAATCGCTTCTGTTAACTTGTTTTTAAGTCCCAACGTAAAACCGATGTCGAAAAAGTTTAGCCACATGATTATAGATGATAATGTTAGCCAGATTCCATACAAATCAGATGATACATACCCCAAAGTTAATGGGACTATCAGTAGTGAAATTATTATACTGCAACCTTTCACGAAAAGGGAGCCAACAATGTTTTTCTTAACGGCTACAGAACGGTCAGTTCCTTGCTTTATAAAATCAAGCATTTTCATCACAATGGGAATTTAAGAGAGAACTTGCCTGCACATCCGATTTAATGGAATTAGTATAAGTGCAAGAAGAACATTTCCAAGTATATAAATCATACTTTTAATATGTATGGATGTAGTTAAATCCAAAAAACAATGGATACATAGGTTTGCAATGTAGAACTCTAGTGAATATTTACCAATATAGCATATTATGTGTTGAATATTCTGTGGAATGTATTTAATGCCCTTTATACATAATATGATCATAATAGGAGCTAATAAAGCGGTTGAAATAAAAAGCAATTTGGGATTAGAAATATTTGCATATAAAAATGTAATAATACCAAGTGTACTTGTTATATAGGCGTACTTCGTGAAATGCTGACTTTCGAGTGAACACGACATTTCATAGTATATAAAAATTCCGAATAAGAAAATGGGCAGTCTGCTGATAAAACTGTTGTACTGAAATGGCATATCAATCATACTGACAACAAGCACTGATAATAGGAGTGAACAAATCACCCCCCCTCCGTTTATATTTGTTAACATATAACATGAGTACTGGATAAATAACGTAGAGTAATAGTAAGGAACTTAAATACCAATCACGCACATATCCCCCGGCTCCATATAATACAAATTGATTAATGAACCGTCGTTATTGTATTCGTCTATTGTTATAGTTTGAGTATTCATTAACCGTATTCAATAAGATGAGTGGCAATAATCAGATTAAAAATTGAGCAGTTTTTGTACATTTCTTGTGATGCTTGTACAAATGAACTTTTGAAATATATTGTAACTGTGAATGTCCGTTCCTATATGAGTAATAGCCTTTTCTTTTAATAGCAGCATGGCTTTTTTCTTAATCCGGTTACCGTACATACCTGCTATTGACGGAAGGTTGAGCTGGAACTTTACCCCCATGTCTTTTAGCCGTCGATAATCTGATTCACCCATATAAACATACCGTTCGGGGTGAGCGAGAACCGGATAGTAGCCTTTGGCCTTGGTGCGAAGCAGGATATTGCTCAATCCCATTGGAGGAGTGAAATAAGAGGTTTCCACCAACAAATGGTCTCCATTCTCGCCCAAAGGCAACAAGTCATTCTTTTCCAAACGCTCCTCAAAGAGATTGTCGAGCATATTTTCAGCCGCAAGATGCAGATTTATTAGACCGGTGTAAGCAGCTTGAAGTTCAGCGTAACGCTCCCGGAGGTGTGCTGTAGTATTGGGTATGTCCTCCATGATGTGTGGCGTCAACCACACGGATTTCACGCCCAACTCCTCATACAGACACAATATTTCCAACGCCTCCTCTATAGTCTGCACCCCGTCATCCACACCCGGCAGGATGTGCGAGTGCCAGTCGGTAAACCCCTCGAATATGCCGCTATCTTTCAGCGGAATGCGTTTTCTGAAAGGCCACACAATGATATGAAGATTTTATTTGAAATACCATTTTTTTAATTATTTGATAACCAGCTATTTACCCCCCCCGTTTTTCATCGGAGCCATAGTGGTATCCCGAGCCGTAACCGTAGTGGTAACCATACCGATAGCCGTAACGGTATCCGTAGTGGCCACCGCTTCCCTCGGTTCCATTCAGGATCAGGGACATGTTCTTGTATTTTTTCTCCTCGTAAATTTTCTCCAGTTCAGCAAGCATACTCCGTTCAAGCAATCCTGCACGAACTACGAAAACGGTACGGTCTGCCAGCTTCTCGATAATCTGCGTGTCGGCCACTAATTCGATGGGCGGACAGTCGATCAGCACATAGTCGTATTGCCCCCTTACGGTATCTATCACCTGCTTCAGGCGTTCATCGAACAATAGTTCCGTTGGGTTGGGAGGAATCGTCCCCACGGGTAGTATATCCATAGATTTTTGCTTCGGATCGGATACGATGATTTCGTTCAGGTTATCGATACGGCCTCCCAGATAGTCGCTCAATCCCCTAGCAGGAGAGTCGATATAGGATGACGCAGATCCGTGGCGCAGGTCACCGTCGATTACCAGCACTTTCTTCCCTTTGATGGCAAAGCTCACGGCGATGTTCATGGTCAGGAACGATTTGCCGCTGCCCGGATTGAACGAGGTCACGATAATGACATTCGATGTCTTGTCCTTGTCGGCCATAAACTCCAGATTGGTACGCAATACGCGGAATGCCTCGTTGATGATGTCACGGCTACCCTCCTTGACGACAACAGCCTTGACTTCCTGTGGTTTCTTTCCGAATATCCCTTTCTTCTTTCTTGTGAATAGTGGAATCTCGCCGATGAATGGCACGGTCACGCTCTCTAGGTCTTTCCTTCCCCGTACACGGGTATTCATGTTCTCGCGCGTAAAGATGATGACTACCGGAATAAGCAACCCTAGAGCGAATGCGACCATAAAGATGTTTTTACGCACAGGGGATGTCGGCAACATGCTACCGTGCGGTGGGGTGACAATGCGGGTATTGTAGGCCGTGAAAGCTTGCGAGAGTTCGTTCTCTTCACGCTTCTGCAACAGGAACAGGTAAAGAGCCTCCTTTACCTTCTGCTGGCGTTCCACCGAAAGCAGGTATTTGGCCTGTGTAGGGTTGGCCGCTATACGTGATGTTGTCTGTTGCTCCGTTTGCCGCAAACTTTTTATCTGCGAATTCAAGGTTACTATTTGATTGTCAATAGAGCTGATTATCGCCCCACGCATGGATGCCAAAGCCAGATCCATATCCACGACCAGTGGATTTTCCGTGCTGCTGTTCGCAACCAGGCTGTTGCGCTGCAACAGTTGTTTGTTGTATTCGGCAATCTGCGATTCAATATTGGCGCTTTCAATGCCGGAGTTGGCCGGAAGCAGTTGGGTACGGTTGGCATCGTTGGCTAAATAGTTCCGGATGTAACGGGTCATGTAAAGCTGGTTGTTCAAGGTCAGAATCTGTGCGTTTGTCTGGCTGCTCTGGGCCATATACATGCTTGATGCCGCCTGCACGTCGGGCAGCAGGTGTTCTGACTTGTAGGAGGAAATATCCTCGTCCACGTTTCCCAACTCCTGTTCAATCACGCCCAAACGTTCATTGATGAACATCGAGGTGCTGACGGCGATCTGGTTCTTGTCCTTCACCCAGTTCTCGTTATAAACGGAAATCAACATGCTCAACATATCCTCCGCCCGTTGTGTGGAATTATCCTTGAATGACAGGTCTATAACCGACGCTTTCTCGTTATTCAATGAAACGGACAGATTGGATGAGCAGGAGTTTACAGCGTTATACAAACTGGATTTGCCTACATACAATGTATATGCCTCGCCTTTCACGTAATTGGGTGTTGTACGAATAATGATTTTCCCCAATGGCGTAGTGATGGAGTCAAGCAAGCTTCCCTTTATATCCTTTTCGTCAAGATCCGTCCCGTTACGTATAAAGTCGGATAGGAATAACGTGCCGTCCGGCTGTACTTCCAGCGTAAAACCGGCTGATTCATTTTCAGGCAAGTCACTTATCGTTACATCCACTGGTAATGTCAGTCCATAGGCCACCTGGCGGTGGAATTTACCTGGAACGAAGTAATTCATATCCAAACGTAACCGTTTAACTACCTCGGTCATTAAAGCCGGCGACTGAAAGGTGATGAGTTCATTATTCACGTTGGTACCGGATTGGAACAACCCAAACTCCGAGAAGGATTCCAAATCCGAGGAAACCGACTTGCCCTTGGAATCCTCCTTGATCAATACCGAAGCGGTACGTGTATATACGGTAGGGGTGCGTAACAGATAGGCGGTAGCGGCACCGATTGTTACCGCTAAAGACAGGACAAACCACTTCCATCTTGCGAGGCATAGGTATAACAGATCCTGTATCCGCAGGAAATCATCCTGCTGTCCCGGTTTTACATTCTTTTGATTTACGGTCATCATATCTGATTCTATATTATTTTACAATCAACACGGCAATGGTGGTCAGTAACGAGGCCAATGACATCCAGAAAGAAGCTGAACGGACGTTATTGCCGTTGACAGTCGCCTGCCGTGCTTTCATCGAGTTGGGTTCCACATAAACGATATCGTTCTGTTGTAAATAATACACAGGAGAGGCATAAAGGTTATATCCTGAATTCAAGTTGACCTGATATAAGGTCTTTTTGCCGTTTTCCTCCCGTTGTACCAGCACGTTCTCCCGTTTCCCATAGACGGTAAGATCCCCGGCCATGCTTAAAGCGTCCAAGAGCGTCAGCTTGTCCTTGTCGATATTGAAACGTCCAGGGTTGGCAACCTCACCCAATATTGAAACGGTCAGGTTCATGAACTCCACTGTAACAACGGGGTCTTTCACGAGATTCTTTGAAACCAGTTCTTCTTTTATATACGAGGCAATCTCCTCGCGTGTCATTCCTGCTACATGGATGTTCCCCAACACTGGAAAATCGATGTCTCCGTTCTTGTTTATCGTATATCCCGATATCCCCTGGTTATTGGATGTTCCCGATTTCGTACCGATCTGTCGGGATATGATCGGAAGATTGAAAAGATCCATCAATAAGGGGTCTTTGCTGTTGACCAATATCGAGACCTTGTCTTCGGGACGTACCCGGATTTCCAGCGAGTTCAAGACTTGCTCTGCGGTACCCGGTTTCAAGTCTGTGAAATAAGCGACTTTCGGCGTGGCACATGATCCCAACAGAAGGGTCACGGTCAATAAGAATAAAATGTATCTGATTTTCATATTTAATTGATTTTTATTTGTTGGTCTCCTGTCCCGACCGAAGTTGTCCGATAGATTTTGTCAGCCTAATGTTGGCGAGAGTCCATATCAGAATATCGAGCAGCACGATCCAGTTTACATCGAGATAAAGGGACAGAAGAATATTAAACAATATGAATATGGTTGACACGGAGATAATGGTAATCATGGCATTGCGCTGCTTTATTCCGAGAGCAAGCAGCTTATGGTGGATGTGGTTCTTGTCCGGCAGGAACGGGTTCTTCCCGTTGCGTACCCGATGCAGGTAGACCCGGACCACATCGCAGCATGGAACCAGCAAGGGTGAGAAGGCCAGCACCATCGGATGTACATTTCCTGTATTATCGTCTAGACCGCACATGGTCAGTTTGAGACTGAGGAAACAGAGCATCATGCCAACGGTCAAACTGCCGGTGTCACCCATGAAGATCTTCCTTCCGTGCTCGGCGTTCCCGAAAACATTGTAATAGAAGAACGGTACCAACACTCCCAATGTGGCGAACGCCAGTATGGCATAGACATGCTGGTGGAGCATGAAAAAAGTCAGACCGTAAAACAGGCAGGCGACACTGCATAGCCCGGAAGCCAACCCGTCAATGCCGTCGATCAGGTTGATGGCATTGATGATGAAGACCACGATTAAAATGGTCAAAGGATACCCCAGCCATAACGGAACCGCATGAATACCTAGGATGCCGTGCAGGTTATTGATATATATTCCACCGGCGATAAGCATCACGCCACACAGGATCTGGATGACAAACTTGGCACGATAACGGATACCAATTAGGTCATCGGCCATGCCGACCAGATACAGTACCATGATGGAGCAGAAAGCAAAAGCCAAAGGCCGTACATTGTTTCCGATTTCAGACAACATTTCCGAATGCCCCAGTGCCATATTGATTCCCAGTAACAAAGCTATGGTGAAAAACACGACCGGTTTGAACGCGATACCACCCAATCGGGGCACCGCACAATGATGTATCTTCCGTTCATCGGGAAGGTCGAACAGCTGTTTGCGAAAAGCGATTAGCAGAATCTGGGGAATGACGATACCCGCACAGAGAACACAAAGCAAAAATGCCAGTGAACAATTTACAATCCAAAAATACATATATTCAGATATTGTTTTTTATTTGCGTAAAACCGTGAATGAGGATTCCAGACTTTTCCATATCAGGAAATGACTTCAATCAAATCGGGATGAACCTCAGCCGATATCCCCATAATCCCCTCAAGCATCACGACCACTCGGCGGTTGCGTTTCCCTTTTACCCGCATAAACACACCCTTAACTCCATCAAGCTTGCCGCCGTGGATACATACACGGGTACCTTTCCGTACGTCGATTTCATCCGGCTTATAATAGGCCGTATCCTTCTCATACAGGGAAGCTATTTGGATGAAACTGTCCATCTGGTCGTCTGGCACGGTGATATATTCCATACCCGTGCTTTTTTTCCACATGGCGAATTGCAGGAAGTTGTACCGTTTCTTGAATTCGGTGATCTGCGAATGGCTGGCGTGGACGAAAACCAGACTCGGTATGACCGGCACCAGCCTTGTCGACTTCACCCCGTGATAGGTCTTTACGGCGTAATGTTTCGGAATGAAATATTCCAGACCGTATTCCTTGTCCTTCAGCCTGTCCTCCGCCATTTTCTCATTCTTGTAGGCGCGCATGACGAACCAGCGGACCTGCTTTTTTTCTTCCACCGTAGAAAAACTCATACCCATATTGCCGGGATTATTTTATAGGTGAGGATATACCCCTAGTTCATGCCAATTCGTATATTGGTATGTATTACAACGGATTACATTTCCTTTATTCATAATATCCACTATCAGTCCCATACTTTTGACAAAGTGTACAGACCTCATTTCCGAGGCTTCTGCCGCTACTTCTCTTTTTAAGAGAAATATCGGGAAGGGATAGCATCTGACAATCAGAATCATATATGAATCCTGAAAGTGATCTGTTCAACAATCATACCGGTATTTGAAACATTTTCCTTTGGAGAAAACAATTTTTTATCATACGGACGGGTGCTTTCCCATATTTTGATTATCTTTGCAATGTGTAATATTTCTCTTAAAAAGAGAAGCAGGAACGGCACAGCCTTTGTCCGGTATTCTGCGTGCCGCATCCGTCCCCGTTATAAGGATTTGAGTATGATGTCGTTTGCCTTGTCCACTTGTGAGGTATCCAGCGAGGCGAGGTAGATTCTGGTCGTGTTTTCCGAATCATGTCCCATCGCCTCGCTGATGGTTGCCAGCGGCACATTCTTGCTTCTGGCAATACTCGCCCATGCATGTCGGGCTACATACATGGTGAGCGGCATACCGAGCCCGAGCCGTTTCCCAAGTTCCTTGAGTTTTCCGTTGATGAAATGCGCTGCGCTCCTGTACTGCCGCACGGCATCCTTGGCCGTATCCCTGATGACCGGAAAAAGGTAGGGGCTGTCATTGTGGCCATACCTGTCTAGGATCTCCTGCATGGGCTTCTCCCATTTAATGGACAGACGCCGGCCGGTCTTCCGCCTGCGGTAGGTCAGCACGCCGCTCTTCAGATCAGCCTTTTTTAGGTAGGCGATGTCGACGAACGACATGCCCCGGGTATAAAAGCTCAGCATGAACATGTCCCTGGCGTATTCCATGCCCGGGGAAAGACGCAGGTCCAGGTCACGTATCATGCGGACCGCTTTCAATGGAACAGCACGTTTTACGGTCTTGTCTATTCCGGTGTAGACATGCTTGAAAGGGCTGCGCTGTACCGTCAGTTCCCTGTCCACCGCACGGTTGTAGACGGCACGCAGGTTCCGCATGTAATAGGAGGTGCTGTTCGGACATATCCCCTTATCCTTCAGCCATGCCTCGTATTCCAGCATGAGGGTGGAGCCGATATCCTCCAGCGGGATGTCGCCGTCCCTGCCCCGGAAGTGCGTGAAGCTGTTCAGTACGGTGGTGTACCTCTCGGCGGTGCGCTTCTTGCCGACACGCTCCAGTTCCTCCACGAGCCTCTTTCCGAAGGCCATGAAATTATGGCTGTCCTCAAGGGGCGGGTTGTGAAAAAGTTCGACAACCCTGCCGGCGGGATAGGTATCGCCGGAACGTTCCAGTCCGGCAATGATACTTTCCAGACGGCGGATGTCTTTTTCCATCCGCTCCTTTAACGCAAGCAGGAGGCTTCTTCTGGAATCACCGGATACCGGCAGTATGATTTCCGACGTGCGTCCGTCCCATTCCGAAGGGAACAGCCTGTAACCGGTGTTTATCTGGCGCGCTACCCTTTCGTGGATGACCTGGAAATAGAGCGTCCCCTCCCTGCCTTCCACGGACGAGGATCTGAATTTGGTTTTGATTGTTGCCATAGTGCAGTCATTTTGAATTAGGATTGTCCAGTTGCTTCCTGATTTCCTGTGCCTCTCTGAACAGCCGGTGCGCCAGACTGTCCTTGTAGGCCGCCATTTCATGGTTACGGATGCGGTTCCTGACCGAATCCTCAAAAGCGGTCACCAGCCTTTCCACACGCCGGATCTTTTCCTCGTCCCGCTTGATGGTGAAATGCTTCTCAAGGAAGGCGATGTCGGGATCATCCCCCGGCAGACAGATCCTGATGGCACGGTATTTCAAATCGGCATCCTTCAAAAGCCGGTTCGTGCGGTACTGGTTGCAGTTGGCCCAGACGGAAACGACCAGTGTTAGGATCAGTGCTGAAGCCGTCGTTACCACCGCCTTGGATGCGCTCTCCAGACGGCAGGTCACCAGTTTGTGTACCGGTTCCTTTTTCAGCAGGACCATTCTCTCATCCAGCCGTCTCACCGTCTCCTTTACAGCTTGGCAGTCTTGACTCAGGCAGTATCTAGTCTTTTCCATCTCCCCGGCAAACGTTTCGGCAGACAACGGCCTGCCTTCCGACAACCGGACGGTATGGCTACGTACCGCTGCTATTTCCGAACTGTTTTTCTCCACCGCGGATTGCAGGCGTTCCAGACGGGCCTTCAGTTCCGCAATCCATTCCGCAGATGAGGTACGGCTCCCAACCGTGGGGTTTGCACCTTCCATGGACAATGCCCCCACTTTCTTCTCAATCCTTTCAAGGCATCCGTAGATACCTTCCAGATAGTTTTCCTTGTTCTCTTTCATTGACATAAAAATTAACGTTATACATATGGTTCATAGACTCCTTCCTCTTTTGCGTTTCTTCTTCCTTCTCAGGCGTTCCGCCTCCCGCTCGTCCTCACTTGGCGCAGCCGGCGGCATAAACCGGCTTCCGGTACCGGTGACCTCAATCAGATTACCAATAGCAAAACCATGGTTTTGTTCATGCCACGGTTGCATTCGGGAAACATCATTCTCCTGAGCCACGGCATGGTTACGTTCCAATGCCGTATCTAGCCTTGACCAGCTGAAACTGCGGTCAATCTCACTCCCCTTGAATGACTGGTTATCCTTGATAAAGCGGATGCCCTGCACTTCATTAGTATTTCCCTTGTACTTGAATTCCATTTCCACGCCCATTTTTAAGAGCTTATTTTGAAATTCCTTCCATGTATCTGCACTCCTCAAAGCTTCCTTAACCGCACGGTATATCTCGTATTTCACCCTTTCGGAAGCGTGCAGCTTTTCCGTTTTAACGGCCTGTTTGCCTTCGGAATAAGTAAGCGAATACTTGTCCTTGAGCATTTTTGTCACTTTCTCGTTGCGCCTGAAATCGTTGCTGTCGGAAATCACCTTCCCGTCAAAGTCCACCCGGTTGAAGACGATGTGGCAGTGCGGGTTGTCCGTCCCGTGATGCCTCACC
>OKRZ01003427.1_pt1 | contig 10709 bp, 9 predicted proteins | sample 1601141 | NCBI WGS metagenome assembly OKRZ01 (sample SAMEA3541524, study PRJEB24748) | human gut metagenome | biome: human gut; feature: human-associated habitat; material: faeces | place: China | collected 2012
CATACTTCAAGTCGTCCAATGTGCCATTGCAGTACATGGTTTCATCCGTTGGCTCGCAGGCAACCGCGCCGTAATCCAGTCTGTCACCGTTCTTCTGGAGCAGATTCGGGCAAACGCAGATCTCCTGCGTAATGCTGCTCTCGTTGGTGTAGCTCAGGTGCATCACAAGGACACGCTGGCCAGGGAGTCGGCGCAAGGCCCTTCCCGGAAATGGCGCCGACTTTATTCATGTCGACGTATTCAGCAATTTCAAGTCCGAAGCCTACTGTCCCGGACGCGCCGATCAGCGGTGTTTTCATCGGGATTCCCAGGTAATTTACCGACAGATTTGTCATAATACTACCTCCTCTGCGTTAAACACCGGGCCGTCAGTGCATACCTTGTAATGGCCTTCGCCTGACTTCTTGTCGCAAACGCAGCCAAGGCATGTGCCAATGCCGCATCCCATTCTTCTCTCCACAGAGACTTCGCAGTATACGCCTGCCGTCTTTGCCATTTCTGCGGCAGTCTTCATCATAATGGCTGGTCCGCATACGCAGGCTTCGTCCACCTTTTCTTCAGCAAACATCTGAGGAAGCACGGAAACGGAGAATCCTTTGATTCCATAAGATCCATCATCCGTCGTTACGATCATTTTCCTGACCGTATCCGGGAATAAATCCTTCCAGAATACTTCTTCCTTATTTCTGCCACCGATGACAACGGTCATCTGTCCAGGTCTTGCCTGTCTTGCCATGAAAAGGATCGGCGCAATTCCAATGCCGCCGCCAATGCCTACGATATGATCCTTATCCATGGAAAAGGATGTGCCAAGAGGCCCTAAGCTGTCTACGACATCCCCTTCCTTCAGATGGGACATGGCTTCTGTTCCTTTTCCGACGATACGGTAAATGATTTCAACGAGTCCCTTTTCAGGGTCCGTTCCCGCAATGGAAATCGGACGCCTTAAAAGGTAACGCGGATCATTGACTTTCATATGGATGAACTGTCCTGGCTTTGCTTCTCTGGCTGTCAGCGGAAGTTCAATCTGCATCTGCCAGATGTCCTTAGCAATCTTCTTATGAAGCCAAATAATTCCTTTTTCTACATAACCTGCCATGCTTTTTCAGTTCTCCTTCACATAATCCTGAATGGCTTCCACGTGATAGCCATCTCCGGTCGATGCCATGACACGCAGTACTTCCTTGGCTGTATCCAGAGAAGTAATGCACGGGATGGCAAGTTCTACCGCAATGCGGCGGAGGTCATAGCCTTCCTGTTCGATTTGGCTTCCATAGGAAATCGTATTGAGTACCATGTCTACCTTGCCAAGTTTCAGATACTTTTCGCAGTTTTCGCCCTTTTCATGGATCTTCTTGATGATTTCAACCGGAATTCCAAGGTTCTGGAAATAGGAACCTGTACCGGATGTACAGATCAGACGATATCCGAGGTTGACGAACCCGCGGGCAAGTTCAGCTGTTTCGGGCTTATCGCGGTCGCTGACGGTAATCAGGACATTGCCATGGGACGGAACAGTAAGATGCGCAGCAACGACTGCTTTGTAAAGCGCTTCCTGATAGGTGTGTCCGATGCCCATGACTTCGCCGGTGGATTTCATTTCCGGTCCGAGCTTGATTTCAACAAGTCCCAGCTTGGAGAAAGAGAATACCGGTGCTTTAACGGCTACATAGCCTTTGTCCGGCACGAGTCCGAGCGGAAGCCCTGTATCCTTCAGGGATTCACCAAGAGCGACTCTTGTTGCATATTCAACCATGTTGATGCCGGTAATCTTGCTCATGAATGGAACCGTACGGCTGGCTCTCGGATTGACTTCAATGACATAGACCTTGCCATTGACTACGATGAACTGGATATTGACGAGGCCCTTGACGTTCATGGCTCTTGCAATTCTTCCTGTGTAATCGGTCAGTGTTTCAATGATTTCCTGCGAGAGATGCTGCGGAGGATAAACGGCAATGGAGTCGCCGGAATGAACGCCGGAACGTTCAATCTGTTCCATGATGCCCGGGATGCAGACATCGACGCCATCGGAAATGGCATCGACTTCCACTTCACGGCCGACCATGTACTGGTCGATCAGGACCGGATGCTCATGGGATGCGACAACGGCTTCCTTCAGGTACTGTTTCAGTTCAGCCTGATCATAAACGATCTGCATGGCTCTTCCCCCAAGGACGTAGCTTGGGCGGACAATCAGCGGATAATCAAGTTCCTCCGTCTTTGCCATAGCTTCTTCAACACTTTCGACAAGGCAGCCCTTCGGGCGTGCAATGCCAAGCTGGCCCATCAATGTATCAAAACGTTCACGGTCTTCTGCCATATCGATGGATTCATTGGAGGAACCGATAATGCGGATGCCGCGTTTTGCCATCGGTGTTGCCAGGTTGATGGCAGTCTGGCCGCCGAACTGGCAGATGACGCCTTCCGGTTTTTCCTTATCGATGATTTCCATGACATCCTGTTCTGTCAGTGGTTCAAAGTACAGGGAATCGGATGTATCAAAGTCGGTCGAAACGGTTTCCGGGTTGTTGTTGATGACGATGGATTTCTTTCCTGCCTTCCTGAGAGCCCAGGAAGCATGAACGGAGCAGTAGTCAAATTCGATGCCCTGCCCGATGCGGATCGGACCGGAGCCGAATACGACGACGGAACCCTTCCCCTGCGGCTTTACTTCGTCTTCTGCGCCGTAGGTGGAGTAGTAATATGGCGTATGCGCTTCAAATTCAGCAGCGCAGGTATCTACCATCTTGAAGTCCGGATGCACGTTGGCTTTTCTCTTGAAGTTTTCCACTTCTTTGGGAGTAACTTCGCAGAAATGCGCAATCGCTTCATCAGGCATCTGGATTCTCTTGGCAGCCTTCAGGGATTCTACCGTCAGTCCTTCCTTCATGAGACGGCGTTCCATCATAATGATGTTCTGGATCTTGTAGATGAAGAAGAGGTCGATTCTTGTAATGCGGTTGATTTCTTCAGGTTCGATGCCTCTTCTGAGTGCTTCAGCGACAACAAAGATTCTTTCATTGTCAATGCGTCTCAAGAGGCAGCGGATATCATAGAGGGACTGTCCGTCAAGCTTGTCGAGGTGCAGGTAGCCGCCTCCGACTTCGAGGGAACGGAGTGCTTTAAGAAGAGCACCTTCCAGTGTACGGTCGAGCGCCATGACTTCGCCGGTTGCCTTCATCTGCGTTCCGATTTCGCGGTCGGCAAGCGTGAACTTTTCAAACGGCCATCTCGGGAATTTGCATACGACATAGTCGATCGACGGTTCAAAGCATGCTTTTGTATTTCCTGTAATGGCATTGGTGATTTCATCAAGATGCATGCCAAGGGCAATCTTTGCTGCTACTTTGGCAATCGGATAGCCGGTTGCTTTCGATGCCAGAGCCGATGAACGGCTGACACGCGGATTGACTTCGATGACGTAGTACTGGTTCGTCTTGGTATCAAGGCCGTACTGTACGTTGCAGCCGCCTTCGATGCGGAGATAGCGGATGATATCAAGGGAAGCTGTACGGAGCATCTGGTACTGCTGGTCTGTCAGAGTCTGCGTCGGAGCGACAACAATGGAATCGCCTGTATGAACACCGACAGGATCGATATTTTCCATAGCGCAGACGATAATGCAGTTATCAGCACCGTCTCTCATGACTTCGAATTCTACTTCTTTCCAGCCGGCGATGCTGCGTTCAACCAGAATCTGATTGATCGGAGAAAGCTTGATGCCGCGGTTGGCGATTTCTTCCATTTCATAGCGGTCATGCGCAATGCCGCCGCCTGTACCGCCCAGTGTATAAGCAGGGCGGATGATGACCGGGTATCCGATCTTATCTGCGAAAGCAACAGCAGGTTCCAGGTCTTCGAAAATTTCAGATTCAGGAACCGGCTGATGGATTTCTTCCATAGCTTCCTTAAAGAGTTCTCTGTCTTCTGCATGCTTGATTGCATGGAGAGAAGAGCCGAGGAGTTTTACATTATACTTGTCCAGCACACCTGCATCAGCAAGCTGTACTGCCATGTTAAGGCCGACCTGTCCGCCAAGCGTGGCAAGAAGGGCATCCGGACGTTCTCTCTTGATGACTTCCGTTACGAATGGGAGCGTAATCGGTTCGATATATACACGGTCAGCAATATCTACGTCGGTCATGATTGTGGATGGATTGCTGTTGACAAGAACAACTTCCACGCCTTCTTCTCTAAGAGAGCGGCAGGCCTGTGTACCAGCGTAGTCAAACTCTGCAGCCTGTCCGATGACAATAGGACCAGAGCCAATGACGAGAACTTTTTTCACATCTTTATTTATCATTTTTGAACTCCTCCATGGCCTTCGTAAATTCAGCAAAGAGATAGAAGTTATCCTTCGGTCCGGGTGAAGCTTCCGGATGATACTGCACTGCCTGAATCGGAAGTGTCTTATGGCGGATGCCTTCAATGGTTCCGTCGTTGACGCTTCTGTGCGTGACTTCAATGCAATCCGGCAGTCCTTCATCGGAAACTGCATAACCATGGTTCTGGCTCGTGATGTATACGCGGCCGGTTCTGAGGTCCTTGACCGGGTGGTTGGATCCTCTGTGTCCGAAAGGCAGCTTAAAGGTATGCGCGCCTAAGGCGGTGGAGAGCATCTGGATTCCCAGGCAGATACCGAAAATCGGCTTCTTTCCGATCAGTTTCTTGACCGTTTCAACGACATAGGGCACATCCTGCGGGTCTCCCGGTCCGGGCGAAAGGAAAATTCCGTCCGGATCGGACGCAAGGAGTTCCTCAGCCGTTGTATGGGCCGGGAATACATGCACCGTGCAGTCATTGGCCGCCAGACTGACGAGAATATTCTTCTTCAGTCCGCAGTCAAGAAGGGATACCTGGTACTTACCGTCCCCGTATGTATATGGATAAGCGGTCGTTACTCTTTCGACCTGATTCTTGTGCATCGGTTTTGCCAGAGCTTCCTGAATGAAATCTTCGCCTCTGTCAGCAGAAACGATGACAGCTTTCATGACGCCCTGCATGCGGACCATTCTTGTGACCGCTCTTGTATCTACATTGTAGAGGCATGGCACATGGTATCTTTCAATGAAATCCGTAATCTTTTCCTTGCATTCCCAGTTGCTCGGATGCTCTGTGATCTGATCCAGGACATATCCTGCAGCAGCCGGTTTCCTGTTCTGCATGAAAAGATCATTCGCACCGTAGTTGCCGATCAGCGGATATGTCAGTGTCAGGATCTGTCCTTCATAAGACGGATCCGTAAAGCATTCCTGGTATCCTGTCATGCCCGTATTGAATACGAGCTCTCCCATTCCTTCTACTGTTCCCAGGAGATCACCCTCGAAGCGGGCGCCGTTTTCTAAAACCAAGAGGCCTTTCATTTCAGCACCTTCCCTTCCTTCATGACAATCTCTCCATCTACGACTGTAAGCACAGCCCTGCCCTTCAAAGTCAGTCCTTCATAAGGCGTGAAAAGTGATTTCGAATAAAGTTCATTTCCATGAACCGTCCATTCCTTGTCCGGATCGATGACGACAATATCAGCAGCAGCTCCTTCTTCAAGAACTCCGCCTTCTACGCCAAGGAGACGGGCCGGATTGACGCTCATGAGTTCAATAAGCCTGTCAATCGTAAATCCGTTGTTGTGGCAAAGAACCGTCAGCGCAGAAGCAAGAGACGTTTCCAGTCCTGCAATACCGTTAGGCGCACAGTTGAAAGGAACATCCTTTTCTTCGTTGCAGTGCGGCGCATGATCGGTAATGATGGCGTCGATCGTGCCGTCCTTCAATCCTTCAATCAGAGCTTTCCTGTCATCTTCGGTGCGGATTGGCGGTGCCATCTTGAAGGAAGACTCATAATTCTTCAGCCATTCATCTGTAAAGTAAAGATGCTGTGATGTGACTTCTGTTGTGCAGTTCACATGCTTCGCCTTAGCCTCGCGGATCAGTTCCACAGCCTTTGCACTGCTGACGTGGGCGATATGGATATGGCATCCCGTCATTTCTGACAGAAGAAGATCTCTTGCTACTGCAATATCTTCCCCGGCTGCCGGTCTTCCGGTCACGCCCATTGCATAAGATACCTTTCCTTCATTCATGAAACCGCCGGAGCACATGGTTGCATCTTCTGCGTGGTCGATGACCATCTTGTGCAGCATGTCTGCATATTCCATAGCCCTGCGCATGAAGTTTGCGCTTTCTACATAATGGCCATCATCAGAGAAAGCGGCTGCGCCTTCGGCTGCCATGTCTCCCATCTCAGAGAGCTGCTTTCCTTCCAGATTTTTGGAAAGAGCACCGATGACGCTGACCTTGACGACACCGCATTCATCGACGCGTCTCAGCACATCCCTGAAGACTGCTGCATTATCGATGACAGGCTTTGTGTTGGCCATTGTTGCCACGCGCGTGATGCCGCCTGCGGCTGCTGCCTGCGTGCCTGTGTGAATATCTTCCTTGGCTTCCTGTCCGGGTTCACGGAGATGGACATGCATATCAATGAGTCCTGGTGCGACAAACAAGCCATTTGCATCATAAACTTCTGCGCCTTCTGTATCTGCAGTCCCGCCAATGGAGAGGATTTTCCCATTTTCTATGACAATGTCGCCTTTTTCATGCTGCTTTCTGGCAGGATTTACAATGATTCCGTTTTTAATGACCAGCTTCAATGTCTTTGCCCTCCGTCAGTGTCAAATACTCCAATGCCATACGCACTGCTACGCCGTTTCTTACTTCTTCCTGAATCCAGGATGATTCATCGTAAGCCACATCATATCCGATTTCTATGCCACGGTTCATCGGGCCCGGATGGATGATGGCCGCATCCTTCTTGCAAAGCTCCAGTCTCTTCTTGTTGATGCCGAAGAGACGTGCATATTCTCTTGTTGTCGGAATGAATCCGCCTGCAGCTCTTTCAAGCTGGATACGAAGAATATTGATCGCATCAGCATCCCTTAATGCATCTTCAAGGTTGTCATCAACGATGACTCCCATTGACTCGAGTTCCTTGGGAACCAAAGTGCGCGGTCCCACAAGATGTACTTCAGCGCCCAGCTTCGTAAACCCGTAAATATCACTTCGCGCAACGCGGGAGTGGAGAATGTCGCCAATGATGACATACTTCATTCCTTTGATATTCTTGCCTGCTTCCTTTAATGTGAAAAGTTCGAGCAGCGCCTGCGTCGGATGAGCATGCGCGCCGTCGCCTGCATTGATGACAACAGGCACCTTGACCTTGGGGCTCATTACTTTGGATGCAAAAAGAGCGGCCCCCTCTGACGAATCACGAATAATCACTGCATCTACTCCCATAGCGGAAACAGTAAGCAATGTATCTCGCATGCTTTCACCTTTCGTCATCGAGCTGCCGCTCTTTGTAATATTGATAACATCGGCTCCCAAGTATTTACCGGCAAGCTCGAAAGAACTGCGTGTTCTCGTTGATGCCTCAGAAAACACTGTCACAATGGATTTGCCTTTCAGGAAATCCCGCTTTTTGTTATCAGACAGTACAATTTTTTTCATCTGTGCTGCCACTTCCAGAATCCGTTCAATTTCCCCGGCTGTAAAATCCTGCAGTCCGAGGACAGAACGGCCTTTGAGCGAAATCGCGTTCATGCCGGCCTCCTTAAAAACAACAAAATATGATATCTTTATAATCTTAAAAGGTATACTCGGGTTTTTCAATAGCAAAATTGTTAAATTTTCATTATAGAAAAACCCAGGTACCTGAAGACATACTACTTCTCACCGGATTGTCCCTTATTCCCGGCGGAAAAGCGGACAGCCGCATGAATGGTTCTGGCAAAAGCAGGCGGAATTTCATTTTCCGTCAGCCTCTTTCCCAGAGCGCGCCCTATGATAACGCCTTTGTTCCCATAGAGCCAGGCAAAGTAATAGAACTCCTGCGCTTTCTCATCTCTTGGATTAATATTCTTCAGCTTCTTTGGCGGATAAAAGCCCTTCGGAACGCCCAGCTTTGCTCCTGCTTTTTTGATCAGCGCAGAGCTTACGACATCCCCCGCTTCTTCAATATCCCCGATGACGTCATCGAGAAGCTTTCGTTTCCCATGTGACAGGCAGGATTTTACGACATCCATTTCAAAACAGATGTAGTCCGTATAGAAGACATAGGGAGAATGGTTCCTTGACCCCATGACGTCCCTGTCATAGAGACATACGGCCGGTATATGGAAACGTCGGATCAATTCAGCAATCTTTGAAATGGAACTTTCTCCCCGTGCATTGATGAGGCAGATTCCATGATAATCAAACTGAACGCCGAGTGTCTTTGCAAAATAGCCGAAGGAACCATACTCCGTCTCTCCTTCGACAAGGATCGTGCAGCGGGAGTAAAGGGCTTCCTTGACTTCCGGGAAATGCATAATCAGATGCTTTTCTATTTCACTGTCAAAATGGAAGGAAGAACCGCAGGCAGCACGTACCATTTCCTTCTCATCCCTGTACATGCGGATGATTTTCTGGTAGTCGTTGACAAGAGCATCCGTAGAATGAGTGACGACAAAGAGCTGCCCGTCCAGTCCGTCCACACCAAGAAGATTCTGCACAAGCTTCAAGAAGAAACTTTCCTTGTTATTCAGGATCGAACGGCAGAATGCCAGAAGAGCACGCTGGAGGTATGGATGCAGATGGAGCTCCGGCTCATCAATATTCACAATGACAGGAAGAAGGCGCGTTCCGTCATTCTTCGTCATGATGATATTCTCGAAGGAAATCGCACGGCTTTCCCGCTTCTCCCGCATCAGGACAAGAAGCGAAACCCCTACGGCAATCATCAGCTTCATCGTGGAATCATAAGAAGTCCCGGAAATCTGTGCGCCGAAAATTTCACCGAAAAGGACCAGTGCGGCCTTATGAGGATCATCCTTAGGAAGGGAAATGGAAAAGCCTCTTTCCTTCATCATGCGTTCCACTTCTTCCACGGCCTCAGGACCATAGGAAAGATATTCATCGAAGATACTGATCGTCCTGCCGGCCAGATTGTCATCCAGCATATTTTTAGGGATTTCAGAGAGAGCAAAATCCAGGCAGAAAAGGCAGCGCATGTATTCAAGAGGAAGTGTTTCCCCTGTATCCATATTGTAGAGGCGCGGCACGATCTCCCTGACAGACTGTTTAAGCTCAATTCGGATGGAATCATTGCCGCCTTCATCTTTTGTCGTCAAATCGAAGGTAACCCGTATCGGAAGGTCTGAATCCAGGAAATCTGCCTCCTTGAATCCATATCCGTGCGTAGCTGATTTCAGAAGGCTCAGGAAATTACTCTTCCCTATATTATTGTCCCCTACAATATAATTGACCTGGCTGTCGAAATGAAAACTTACATTTTGAAACGTTCTGTAATTTTCCACAGTCATTCCTGAAATAAACATAATTTCCCTCCTTGCCGGCACTGCTTTTTCCTTTATTATATCATTCCAGAAAGGAAGAAACCTTTTATGCCTGCAGTTTTATTCACTTACGAAAAAGGACCTCAAAAGAGGTCTTTTTTTCAAGAATCGGAATCCGGATACATCCCGCGCCCGTAACAAGAAAAGGATGGGATAAAAACAATTACGGCCGCGAGGGAAGAGAAAGAAAGTGTTAAATCAATCGGATTCCGCTTCCGTTCTGTCTGTGCAGCAGCCGTTTCCTGGATATCGTGTTTCCAGGAATAGCTGTTCACAGCATCCTTTTTCTTACATCTTTATTATATCGCTTTATAGAAATTTTATCATTTATAACATGTATATAATAAATTTCTTTCATTTTGATTTAGTTTACTTATTTTTATACTGAGTACTATTCCGGACAAATTCTTCCTCTTGTATGGCCTAAAGACCCTGCGGCCCCGTCTGTCCCCTTTACGTCCCTGGAGTTCGTATACAAAATACCATCGATTTTACGGCAATAAAAAGCTGTGACAAAATGTACGATCATTTCATCACAGCTTTTTTACCGCCAAAACAGATTTTCATAAAGCTTCCGTATTTTATTTCTGTGTCAGATCGGCTGCCTCCGCATGAATCAATTCTACGAGATCTTTTGGTGCAATCAGTACCTGGCGGCCTCTCTGGCCTGCGCTGATGCTGATCCTTTCATGGTTATAGCAGCTTTCATCAATATATGTAGGAAATTCTTTCTTCATTCCAATCGGTGAGCATCCGCCCCGGATATACCCCGTCAGACCCGGAAGTTCCTTGACATGAATCATTTCGACACTCTTGTTTCCACTTACACGGGCCGCTGCTTTCAAATCGATTTCCTTTTCAGAAGGAAGGCAGAAAACAACCGGACCTGTCTTGTCTCCCTTGGTAACGATCGTCTTGAATACCATATCTGCATCATAGCCTAATGCAGCAGCTGCATGAACGCCGGAAAGATCCTCTTCTGTGTAGTCGTAGGACTTTGTGTCATAATCAATTTTTTCTTTATCCAGAATTCTCATCACATTGGTCTTTTTTCCTTTTTTTGCCATGATAATTACCTCTGATAAATGTTTTTATAAATTAAAAGGGCCGGAGCACAAAGCTCCGGCCTGTTTGATTCTTAATTGGTGCCGAGGACCGGAATCGAACCGGTACGAATCTTACGATTCGAGGGATTTTAAGTCCCTTGCGTCTGCCAGTTCCGCCACCCCGGCAGGTAACTTTAAAAAAATATGGAGGCGGCACCCAGAATCGAACTGGGGATAAAGGTTTTGCAGACCTCTGCCTTACCGCTTGG
>OKRZ01003429.1_pt1 | contig 10707 bp, 10 predicted proteins | sample 1601141 | NCBI WGS metagenome assembly OKRZ01 (sample SAMEA3541524, study PRJEB24748) | human gut metagenome | biome: human gut; feature: human-associated habitat; material: faeces | place: China | collected 2012
AAAAGCCACAAATCATTGATTTGTAGCTTTTTGTCCGTTTGCTGACCATTTCTGTTCAGCACGTTCAGCGGAGAGACAGGCTCTTGAACCTGTACTATCTCAAAATATCACACAATCGCAAATGCCTATTAATAACCAGATTATTACAATCATAATTAAATCTAAATATTATCGAATATCGCTCGCTATTTCAATTTTTGGGTGTATATTTGGGTGCAGAATTTCAAATACACCCAGTCATGAACATCAAACGAAACATCATTTTTACACCTGAAAGCCGCAAAAAGAACGGCGTTCCAATCGTGGAGAACGTACCCATCCGTATGCGTGTCATATACGCAAGCCACCGCATCGAGTTTACAACAGGCTACCGGATTGACGTAGCCAAATGGGATTCCGACAAACAACGGGTAAAGAACGGATGCACCAACAAGCTGAAACAAAGCGCATCCGAAATCAATGCAGATTTGCTAAGATACTATGTAGAAATTCAAAACGTGTTCAAAGAATTTGAGGTACAGGAAACCATGCCGACCACCCAACAGTTAAAAGATGCGTTCAATCTGCGAATGAAAAATGACAGTGAGGAGCAGCAGGAAGATACTAAAATAAGTTTCTGGGAGATATTTGATGAGTTTGTCAAGGAATGTGGCAATCAGAACAACTGGACAGAATCCACATACGAAAAATTTGCAGCCGTAAAAAATCACCTGAAAGAGTTCAAAGAAGATGTGACTTTTGAGTATTTCGATGAGTTCGGACTAAACGAGTATGTAAACTTCTTGCGTGACAAAAAAGACATGAGAAACAGTACCATCGGCAAACAGATGGGATTCCTCAAATGGTTCCTGCGATGGAGCTTCAAAAAGGGATATAACCAAAACATTGCATACGATACATTCAAACCAAAATTGAAAACTACTTCAAAGAAAGTAATCTTCCTGACATGGGACGAATTGAATAGACTGAAAGACTATCAGATACCCAAAGACAAACAATATCTGGAACGTGTCCGGGATGTTTTCCTGTTCTGTTGTTTCACAAGTCTAAGGTATTCAGATGTGCGTAACTTGAAGCGAAGTGATGTCAAATCCGACCACATAGAAGTTACTACCGTCAAAACGGCAGACAGCCTGAACATTGAACTGAACAAATACAGCAAAGCCATACTTGAAAAATACAAGGACATTCACTTTGAGAACAACATGGCACTGCCAGTCATCAGCAATCAGAAAATGAATGATTATCTGAAAGAGTTGGGCGAGCTTGCTGAAATCAACGAGCCTGTAAGGGAAACATATTATAAAGGAAATGAGCGTATAGATGAAGTGACACCCAAATACGCACTGTTAAGCACTCACGCCGGACGAAGGACATTCATTTGTAACGCCTTGGCTCTCGGTATCCCAGCACAGGTAGTCATGAAATGGACGGGGCATAGCGACTACAAGGCTATGAAACCTTATATTGACATAGCAGATGACATCAAGGCAAATGCAATGAATAAATTCAACCAACTGTAAAAACAATCAGCAAGTTTCATGAAATGCCTGTTATTGGGCTTACCTTTGTGACTTTCAAAACATACAACAATGAGCAACAACGACAACAACATAGAGAAAAGAAGTTTCGAGGCTTTTGTCAATGCCATCGGGTCAGAAATTGAACAGGCGCAAGTCCGGCTCATCAGTGCAGCCAATGCGCAGATGCTGTTCCATTATTGGAAGATGGGCAATTACATATTGTACCATCAGAACCGACAAGGCTGGGGCGGCAAGGTCATCAAGAAACTGGCGCAGGCGATACGGTTCAATTATCCTGAAAAGAAAGGGTATTCGGTCAGAAACTTGGCTTATATGTGCCAGTTCGCACGCTCCTATCCATTGGGCGCATTACGGAGTTTTATAGAAACCGATGCGAAATTACTTACTCCAAGTGTGCAAAAAATCACGGATGAACTTCAAAGCCTGAACAATATGACATTTACGCAAGAGCCTCTTGCGCAAATTCAATCCTCAGACAACAAGGAAATTGCAATTGTGCAAGAACCTCTTGCACAAATTCAGGATGTAGTCCAAACAGTAGCCGCCGTTTATCAAGTACCGATTGAGGACATAGAAAAACTGTTCCTTGCATCACCTGTTGCAAGAATCAATTGGGCAAGCCATGTGATTCTGCTAAACAGTTCCCTCCCGTTGGGTATCGATTATTGGTATATGAAGCAATCCATGGAAATGGGCTGGAGCAGCAATGTTCTTAAAATGCAGATTGAAAGCAAATTGTACGAAAGGCAAATTAACAGCCGCAAGGTCAATAATTTTACCGCCACGCTTCCTGCGCCCCAAAGCGATCTTGCCAATTACCTGTTGAAAGACCCGTATATCTTTGACTTGGCAGGAGCCAAAGAACGTGCGGACGAAAGGGACATAGAAGAACAGTTGGTGAAGCATGTTACCCGTTATCTTTTGGAAATGGGCAACGGATTCGCCTTTGTCGCAAGACAGAAGCATTTCCAGATTGGCGACAGCGATTTCTATGCCGACTTAATCCTGTATAACATAAAACTTCATGCCTATGTGGTCGTGGAACTGAAAGCGACCCCGTTCAAACCGGAATATGCCGGACAGTTAAACTTCTACATCAATGTGGTGGATGACAAGCTGAGGGGAGAGAATGACAACAAGACCATCGGGCTGCTGCTATGCAAGGGCAAGGATGAGATTGTAGCACAATATGCACTGACAGGCTATGACCAGCCTATCGGCATCAGCGATTATCAGCTCAGCAAGGCTGTGCCGGAGAACCTGAAATCGGCGTTGCCGAGCATAGAACAGGTGGAAGAAGAACTGACGATGCTTCTTGACAATGAAAAGAACAAACAAAAGTAGAACGCTTATGGCAGACAAGATACAGACGATGATTCCCCAATACGGGGAACTTAACAGAATATACAGGGACTATATAGACAATCGCGTTTTCTCTTTTGACAGGCAAAAATTCATTTCCGACTTCTGTCAGGAATACAATGACATGAAGTCTTTTGAGGCTGCTATCCTTGAACTGGTGCTTGACAGGCAAAAAGAACAATACACCTTGATACTCAACAGCCTGAAAATCGAAATAGGAAAGAGCATACAGGCTTATGAGGTGTGCCCGTTGAGTGATAGTGCCGTAGAGCGTGCTTGCTATCGACATATGGAAAGGTATTCCCTTGAAATTGAAGCCCAACTGGATGTAACAAGGAGCCTAAGCAAACCGCTGAATGAAGCCAACAACAGGTATGATTCCATTGGCTACAGGGAACATACTGCCGAAGAGGAAAAACAGGCTGAAAAAGAATATGAACGCTGCAAGGCTGAATATGACAAGGAAAGAGCCAAACTGAACGAACTCTATGACCTGCAAAAGGCAGCAAGGAAAGAGGCATTCCAATATATGAAGAACCGCTGTGCGGACATGTACCGTCAAAGCTGCCTTTTTCTGGATATATTAAAGAAATACATTCCTGACGGGAAACGACAGGACGAGCCGGGCAAGCCAATCAGTCAGCAGGAAACGGCGGATGAACAACAAGAGTATTTCAGCATGAAATTGCTTTCGCTCATTCATGAGGTATGTGTTGGAGAACAGTTCGAAGAGATTTCCGCACCGGATTTCTATGCCAATATGAACCTGCACCCCTGTAACTGCAAGCTGAAAATCAAACCGAGAGAGAAAATACGTGTATGCTATCTGATATTTCTGATGGGCGAGAAACTCCCCAAACAGGACAGGGAAAAATGGAAAGCCGGAATACTGGGACTGCTGGATATTGACGATAGCTACTACAAGTCAAAGTACAAGGAGCCTGTTTCCGATTTTCCGAGTGACAGCAACCAGAAATTCGCCAAGGAAATGGAACATATATTCAGATAATCGGTGACATATCCTGATATTTTACGAAAGTTCCACTTTTACCACTCAAATTTATTTTTGAGTGGTATTTTTATTTTCTGATATTCAATAAGATAAAACGATATTCGGATTATACCGTCCCCATCCTTACCACCCATAACCCTACCTAATTTTGCATCGTTCGAGAACAGAAATAACAGCCAGTGCGCAGGGCTGATTGTTGAATCAAAAAAGTAGAACTATGCAAAATCTACAAGAATTATTATCCAAACCCGTCTGGCAGATGACAGGCGAAGAGTTCATAATGTTAAGCAGACACGCTTCCGTTCAGACGGAAGCGCAGCCACAGCCCGTAACGGACACAAACAGAAAGTATGTGTACGGAATACCCGGCATAGCCAGACTGTTCGGATGCAGCCTGCCCACCGCCAATCGCATAAAGAAAAGCGGAAAAATAGACAAGGCTATCACCCAGATAGGGCGCAAGATTATCGTGGATGCGGAACTTGCCCTTGAACTGGCAGGGAAGAAAACAGGCGGACGCAAGTAACGGGAGGAATTGCTATGGACTATATGAAAGACATCCGGGAAATATCGGACGAACAGGCGGTAATCCTCTGGCAAGCCTCACGGCTTAGCCTGTCGGGAAAATACGAGAAAGCGCCCGAAATCCTCAGCGTGAAAGGTTCCGTTATCGGCACGCTGGGAAATTTCAGCGCATCCATCGGCAAAGCCAAAAGCAAGAAAACATTCAATGTGTCGGCTATCGTGGCTGCGGCTTTGAAGAACGGCACGGTGCTCAGGTATGCAGCTGAACTTCCCGAAGCCAAACGGAAAGTGCTTTATGTCGATACGGAGCAAAGCCCCCACCATTGCCTGAACGTGATGGAGCGCATCATGCGTATGGCAGGGCTGCCCGATGACAGGGACAACGAAAACCTTGAATTCCTTGCCCTGCGGAAGTACACGCCGGAGCAGTGTATCAGGATTGTCGAACAGGCAATCTACCATACGCCAAACCTTGGTCTGGTGATAATAGACGGCATCCGCGACATGGTATATGACATCAACAGCCCCAGTGAATCGACACGCATCATATCGAAACTGATGCAGTGGACGGATGAAAGGCAGATACATATCCACACGATACTCCATCAGAACAAGGGGGATGAGAACGCAAGGGGACATATCGGTACGGAACTGAACAACAAGGCTGAAACCGTCCTCCTTGTGGAGAAGGACAAGAGCAACGGGGACATCAGCAAGGTTTCCGCCATGCACATCCGTGCGATGGACTTCGAGCCGTTTGCCTTCCGCATCAACGAAAGGGCATTGCCCGAACTGATGGAGGACTACCAGACAGAAGCCAAAACACCCGGCAGACCCCAAGGCGAAAGGTTTAATGCCTACAAGGACATTTCCGAGCGACAGCACCGGATAGCACTGGAAGCCGCATTCTCGTTGCAGGACGAGTACGGGTATAAGGAACTGGGCAAGGCACTGAAAGAATCGTATGCCTTGGTGGGCGTTCCGTTGAGCGACAACAAGCTGGTCAAACTCATCACTGTGTTGAAGAGCAAGCGGATGATAGTGCAGGAAAACGGCAGGAAGTACAGGTACGAACCGGATTTCCACTATTAGCCCAATCCTCGCAATCACTTCACTTTATTCTCAGGGTCTATATATTAGGATAAAGCGAAGTGGTTGCAGGGGAGCATCAAACCGCTTCACTTTAAGCCGTATCTATATATACGACAATAAAGTGAAGTGGTTATACAGCCAGTAACCTATATGAAAAGGTACTGGCGAAAAGAAAAACAAACGATAACCGATAAAGACAATCATTTATGGATATACAGACAGCAAAACAAATCAGGCTGGAGGAATATCTTCACAGCTTGGGATATAGCCCGGTGAAGCGGCAGGGCATCAATCTCTGGTACAAATCGCCGTTCAGGGAAGAAACCGAAGCATCGTTCAAGGTGAATACCGAGCGGAACCAATGGTATGATTTTGCGCTCGGCAAGGGCGGCAACATCATCGCACTGGCTTCGCACCTCTATGCAACGGACAGTGTGCCGTACCTTTTGAAACGCATAGAGGAACAGGCACCGCACGTGTGCCCCGTTTCTTTCTCTTTTCGCAAGCAGTCCTTTACGGAGCCGAGTTTCCAGCAGCTGGAAATCGTGCCGCTTTCTTCCCCTGCCTTGCTCGCATATTTGCAGGAAAGGGGAATCAATCCGGCACTGGCGAAAAGAGAATGCAGGGAAGCGCGGTTTACGCACAACAGCAAACGGTACTTCGCCATTGCATTTCCGAACATATCGGGCGGCTATGAGATACGCAACCGATATTTCAAGGGCTGTATCGCGCCGAAAGACATTATCCACATACGGCAGCAAGGAGAACCGAAGAATGCATGTTACATTTTCGAGGGATTTATGGACTACCTCTCATTTCTGACCCTGCGGCTTGAAAGTTGTCCGCAATGCCCCGATTTCGACAGGCAGGATTACATGGTACTGAACTCCGTAGCCAATGTTTCCAAGGCACTCTACCCGTTGGGAAGCTATGAGCGCATCCACTGCTTTTTTGACAATGACCGTGCAGGAATGGAAGCCCTGCAGCAAATCCGCAAGGAATACGACAGCACCCGGCATATACGGGACGCTTCACAAATCTACTGCGGATGCAAAGACCTGAACGAATATTTGCAGAAGCGCATGGCTGATGGAAAAGAGCAAATGCAATCCGTAAGAAAGAGGAATGACACGCTATCCAAGAAACCGAAAGGCTTCCGGTTATAGCCCACTATAACTACACGCTTCGCTTTCGTAGTTGTGGGCTCTCCCGAGGGGATTAGGGCTTTGCCCTAATGACCCACTCAGGGCGTTTCACCCCTGAGAACCCCGACCAAAGAGTGACCCTCTCTTTGGAAACTCCGCTTATGGGTTGCACCCCTAAGAACCCCATGCGGTTATGAGTGGAAAGCAGCAAACAAAATTAGTAATAACCGAATCAAAAAATGAAAAGATGGCAACAAAATCAAGCATACATATCAAACCTTGCAACGTGGCATCAAGCGAGGCTCATAACCGGAGAACTGCCGAATATATGCACAACATCGGCAAGTCCAAAATCTACATCGTGCCCGAACTTACGGCTGATAACAAACAATGGATAAATCCGGATTTCGGCAGTCCCGAATTGCAGGCGCACTATGAGGACATCAAACGCATGGTCAAGGAAAAGACTGGTCGTGCCATGCAGGAAAAGGAGCGTGAACGCAAAGGGAAGAATGGCAAGATTATCAAAGTGGCAGGATGTTCACCCATCCGTGAAGGAGTATTGCTCATCAGACCGGACACCACTTTGGCAGATGTGCGCAGGTTTGGCGAGGAGTGCCAAAGACGCTGGGGCATTACACCGCTTCAGATTTTCCTGCACAAGGACGAGGGGCATTGGCTGAATGGACAGCCTGACCAGGAGGACAGGGAGAGTTTCAAGGTTGGCGAAAGGTGGTTCAAGCCGAATTACCATGCGCATATCGTATTTGACTGGATGAACCACGATACAGGCAAGAGCCGCAAACTCAATGACGATGACATGATGCAGATGCAGACCTTGGCATCCGACATCCTTCTGATGGAGCGTGGTAAGTCAAAAGCCGTAACAGGCAAAGAACATCTGGAACGGAACGACTTCATCATTGAGAAACAGAAAGCCGAACTGCAACGCATAGAAGCCATAAAGCGGCATAAGGAACAGCAGGTAAACCTTGCAGAACAGGAACTCAGACAGGTAAAATCGGAGATACGCACGGACAAGCTCAAAAGCGCGGCTACCGATGCTGCCACTGTCATAGCAAGCGGAGTGGGTTCTCTTTTCGGCAGCGGGAAAATGAAGAAACTGGAGCAATCCAATGACGAATTGCGTCAGGAAATTGCCAAACGGGACAAGGGCATTGATGACTTGAAAGCCCAAATGCAACGTATGCAGGAACAGCACGGCAAGCAGATACGCAATCTTCAAGGAATACACAATCAGGAACTTGAAGCCAAAGACAAGGAAATATCACGGCTGAATACCTTGCTTGAAAAGGCTTTCAAGTGGTTTCCGATGCTCAAGGAGATGTTGAGAATGGAAAAATTGTGTGCTGCCATCGGCTTCACCAAAGAAATGATAGAGAGCCTCCTGACCAAGAAAGAGGCTATCAGGTGCAATGGCAGGATTTATTCCGAAGAACACAGACGGAAGTTTGACATCAAGAATGATATTTTCAAGGTGGAAAAGAATCCGACCGATGACACCAAACTGGTACTGACCATTAACATGCAGCCAATTGGCGAATGGTTCAAAGAACAGCTTGGCAAATTGCGGCATGGCAGGAAAGAGGCCATTGAAGAACCCAAAAAGAATAGAGGATTCAAGCTGTAATTGCTAATTCATTTTAATAGTAAAAAGAGCAATTTACCCATGCGGATTTGCTCTTTTTTACTTAACTTTGCACCCCAAAGAATAATTTAATAGAATCAGTATGAATAATAAACACAAATACTATTTGATTAGCGGGCCGATTATTGCATTAGGACTTATGCTTGGTACAGCAATAGGTGCAAGTATTGGAAATATTAAAATCGGAGTAGCTCTTGGACTGATTTTCGGTGTTATTTTTAGTGCATTGGCAATTCTCTTGACTGTTTATAAACAAAAGAAAAAATAATCAAGGCATAAGCGGGAAATGGAAATAGACAACAATTTCATTGTGTATTATTTCAAATTACGGTCAAAGCAACTATTCTTGAAAGCCCAAATGCAACTCATGCAAGAACAGCACGGCAAGCAGATACGCAATCTGCAAGGAATACACAATCAGGAACTTGAAGCCAGAGACAGGAAATATCACGGCTGAATATCCTGCTTGAAAAGGCTTTCAAGTGGTTTCCGATGCTCAGGGAGATGCTGAGAATGGAAAAGTTGTGCGCTACCATCGGCTTCACCAAAGAAATGATAGAAAGCCTCCTGACGAAGAAAGAGGCTATCAGATGCAACGGCAGGATTTATTCCGAAGAACACAGACGGAAGTTTGACATCAAGAATGATATCTTCAAGGTAGAACAAAGTCCAACCGATAGTAGCAAACTCGTGCTAACCATAAACAAACAGCCAATTGGAGACTGGTTCAAGGAACAGTTTGGTAAGCTGCGGCATAGCATCCAAAGAACACTAAGTGAACCGAAAAATAGAGGCATTAAATTATAAATGGTTATTAATTGGTTAAAATTCATAATGCAAAGCAATAAGTTTATACCTTTGCATACATTTATTATAAATTGTCATTATATGGAACTTAAAAAGATTATTAGTAATTCACTTAAAGTATTGCTTATCCTACTCATTATAGTTCTTGCATACTTTGTTTATTTAGTCGTTTGGACTTACCAATTTCATGCTAACCAAGATAAAATTGTTGAAAACGTTGATTCTGTTTTCTATCAAACCTCTCAAATAATTCGTGACCCGAACGGTTATTTTGGAGTAGCCGCTACCGTAAACGGTCTATATACTGATACGCTTTTATTCGACACGCAAGCTTCTACATCTCTTGCCAAACAAGAAACACTTGACCTGTATGGAGCGGAATATTGGAGAAGGAAACCGATGCCGACATTTAATTTTTACAAACAAGTCTATTTTTCAAAACTATACAGAGTGAATAATATCACTCTTGGAGATTGTACACTGGAAAAGGTTATTTTCACGTCAGTCCCCAAAGATAATGGTATGTACAATGCGCTTTACCGTCCAGTATTGGGACGTACCATAATGGAAAATATGGTTTGGAAGTTCGATATGGATAATAATGAAATGACCATATTCTCGCTTAAAAACAAAGAAAAACTAAAACAAGAAACAACTGGATTTACTTTAGTTGAAGATGGTGTAAACAATTTACCGCTTTGCAGCGAGCAGACAGATAGCTTGAACTTGATGTTGGACTTAGGCTCGAATTATGATGTTATAATAGATAAAGATGTTTATGAGAAATTACGGCAGCATCATGTCCCGAGAAAATATGTTAATTTCCGCCGGGAGGGATTGACAGACACGATTGCCGAGTTCAGCGGAATTACAATGTATTGCAATGGCGTGGCTGTTCCGAATTGTGTGTTGGATTATATCCCTTCGATAAATAAAAATGTCGCAGGAAATCTTTTTGCAGGCAAGATGAATTTTATACTTGCCGGTGAAAATCTGTATATCAAACAACGGACTAATACACTTTTAAATGATTGCAACGGATTTCCTGCACTTGGGTTAGGTATTAATATTCGTAACGGTAGTATCTGTATCACTGCATTGGAAATAAACGGACCGGCAGAAAAAACAGGGTTAATGTTAGGAGATAAGGTAATTGCTGTTAATAACGGAACGGTAAGTGTAAATGCAATGTCCGTATCAAACGGGAAATTAGAGAAATATGTTCAGCAGACTAACAGTCTTACTTTAGAAATAGAACGCAACGGGAAAAGGCAGACATTTAACGTAACAAGAGAAAGCGAATAACGTGTATCATAGAAAAGAATAGTAAAGAGCAAAGGGGAATAAACACTTTTTGCTCTTTACTTGTATGTATACCGTATATCCGTATAGATATGGTTTTAGCAATTATTTCTAAAACTGCCATTAATAAAAACACCCGACTTTACATTATTGGGTGTAAAATCGGGTGTTTATTTTATAAAACATTGATTTTCAATGTTTATTGCGGAGAGACAGGGATTCGAACCCCGGGTGCCTCGCAGCACAACG
>OKRZ01003445.1_pt1 | contig 10683 bp, 7 predicted proteins | sample 1601141 | NCBI WGS metagenome assembly OKRZ01 (sample SAMEA3541524, study PRJEB24748) | human gut metagenome | biome: human gut; feature: human-associated habitat; material: faeces | place: China | collected 2012
TCGGAAAATACGCTTTCCGCACAGTATCAGGTCAGCCGTCAGACGGTGCGCAAGGCATTGGCGATTTTGCAGAATGAAGGATATATTTACGCAGAGCACGGGCGCGGTACATTCTGCTCAGAAATGATGCGGCACGCACATCCGTCCAAGAATATTGCTGTTGTAACAACCTATCTGTCAGACTATATTTTTCCCCGTGTGATACAGGGAATTGATGATGTGCTGACCGGTGCAGGGTATAGCATTGTCCTAAAAAATACAAAAAATTCCCGGACACGGGAAGCGGAATGCCTGCAGGAAATTTTAAGCAAGGATATTGACGGGGTTATCATTGAACCGAGTAAAAGCCAGATTTTCTGCCGGCATATGAATTTGTACGAACAACTGGAAAAATCGCATATTCCATACGTGTTTATCCAGGGATGTTTCCCACAGATGAAAGACAAACCGCATGTGCTGCTGGATGATTTTCAGGGGGGATATATGATCACAAAGTATCTGACGGATCACGGGCACAAAAATATCGTGGGAGTATTTAAGGCGGATGACATGCAGGGACAGAGCCGTCATAAAGGGTATGTTCGGGCACTGCAGGAGGCGGAAATTTTGTATGATCCGGATAAAGTGGTGTGGTTTCATACGGAGGACCGCAAAATCCATCCCTATGAAGCAATCCGTGAAATGGCAGGAAAAACGCTTCGTGGGCGGATGGATGCGGTCGTTTGTTATAACGATCAGACGGCACAGCTTGTCATCCGTGCATTACAGGAGGAAGGACTGCGTATTCCGGAAGATGTTTCGGTGACCGGTTATGATAATTCTTCGCTGGCGAACAAGCAGGGGCTTCGGCTGACAACCATTGACCATCCGCAGGAAAAGCTTGGCGCCATGGCAGCAGAACTGCTCCTTTCCATGATTCAGAACGGAGAAAAAGAGGAAGGGGAGAGTGTTCTCATCCAGCCAATGCTTATTGAGGGAAATTCCTGCATGGAATACCGGTGACAGCTTGTGCAATCTGACCAAAACAATGCCGGATTAAAACGAAAAAAGACAACAATTTTGTTGATTTTTTGCATGAAAAACAACTTGTAAATACATGCATACAAGTTATAAACTTAGAGTATAAAAACGAACGATATAAAGCATTGATTCTAAGGAGGAACGAGTATGCTGTTAAATAAGGATTACAAATTTTGGTTTTGCACAGGATCACAGGATCTGTATGGAGAGGAATGTCTGGCAAAGGTAGCCCAGCATTCCAAACAGATTGTAGATGAGTTAAACAAGACAGGCGTTTTGCCATATGAAATCGTATGGAAACCGACACTCATTACCAATGAGCTGATCCGCAAGACATTCAACGAGGCTAACAACGATGAGACATGTGCCGGTGTGATCACCTGGATGCACACCTTCTCTCCGGCAAAGTCCTGGATTCTTGGACTGCAGGAGTACAGAAAACCTCTCATGCATTTACATACACAGTTCAATGAGGAACTTCCATATGATACCATTGATATGGATTTCATGAATGAAAACCAGTCGGCACACGGAGACAGAGAGTATGGTCATATCGTGAGCCGTATGCGTATGGAGCGTAAGGTCGTTGTCGGACACTGGAGTGATCCGGTAGTCGTTGACAAGATCGCAAGCTGGATGCGCACCGCAGTCGGCATCGTAGAGAGCAGCCACATTCGTGTCATGCGTGTCGCAGACAACATGAGAAACGTAGCAGTTACCGAGGGCGATAAGGTAGAAGCACAGATCAAGTTCGGCTGGGAAGTAGACGCTTATCCGGTAAACGAGATCGCAGAGTCTGTCGCAGCCGTATCCCAGTCGGATACGAACGCACTTGTAGATGAATACTACGACAAATATGAGATTTTACTCGAGGGCAGAGATCCGGAAGAGTTTAAGAAACATGTAGCTGTACAGGCGCAGATCGAACTTGGATTTGAGCGTTTCCTGCAGGAGAAGAATTATCAGGCAATCGTTACTCATTTTGGAGATCTGGGAGCATTAAAACAGCTTCCGGGACTTGCTATCCAGAGACTGATGGAAAAAGGTTATGGCTTTGGAGCAGAAGGTGACTGGAAAGTCGCTGCCATGGTACGTCTCATGAAAGTGATGACCGCAGGCATGAAGGATGCAAAGGGAACATCCATGCTCGAGGATTACACCTACAATTTAGTAAAAGGAAAAGAAGGAATTCTTGAAGCACACATGCTTGAAATCTGCCCGTCCATCGCAGACGGCCCGATCAGCATCAAGTGCCAGCCACTTTCCATGGGCGACAGAGAAGACCCGGCAAGACTTGTATTTACATCCAAGGAAGGACACGGAATCGCGACATCCCTCATCGATCTGGGCAACCGTTTCCGTCTCATCATTAATGATGTAGAGTGCAAGAAGACAGAAAAGCCAATGCCAAAACTTCCGACCGCAACCAACTTCTGGACTCCGGAACCGGATATCTACACTGGAGCGGAAGCATGGATTCTTGCAGGCGGCGCACACCATACCGCATTTACCTATGACCTGACGGCAGAGCAGATGGGTGACTGGGCAGCAGCCATGGGCATTGAGGCTGTATACATTGACAAAGATACCAGGATTCGTGACTTCAAGCGTGATCTGATGCTTGGAGAAGTATTTTACAGATAAAAGATAGGTAACACCTGCTTTTGTAAAATGCAAAGGCAGGTGTTTATGACAGAAAGAGAGGTAGAAACAGTGGAAAGAAAAGACGAGATTGTGTCCGGGAAAACATTTCTCGGAATTGAATTTGGCTCTACACGTATCAAGGCGGTACTGACCGATGCAGACCATACACCGATCGCATCCGGCAGTCATGAATGGGAAAACCGCCTGGATCACGGAATCTGGACCTATACCATGGATGACATCTGGGGCGGTCTGCAGGATTGCTACCGGGATTTAAAAAAGGACGTAAAAGAACAGTATGGTGTGACACTGACAAAGATCCGTGCGATTGGATTTTCCGCCATGATGCACGGATATCTTGCATTTGACAAGGCTGGGGAGCTTCTCGTGCCGTTCCGCACATGGCGTAATACAATCACAGAGGAAGCAGCAGCCGCACTGACAAAGGAATTTTCCTATAACATTCCGCAGCGTTGGAGCATTGCCCATCTGTATCAGGCAATGTTAAACAAAGAGGAGCATGTGAAAGATATCGCATTTTTCACCACGCTTGCAGGATTTATCCATTGGAAACTGACTGGGGAAAAGGTACTCGGCGTGGGGGATGCATCCGGAATGTTCCCAATCGACAGTAATACAAAAGATTATGATGCAGCAATGCTCGATAAGTTTGATGCGCTGGCAGAACCATACGGCTTTGACTGGTCACTCCGTGACATTCTGCCAAAAGTTCTTGTTGCCGGAGAAAATGCTGGAACGCTGACCGCAGAGGGCGCAAGGCTTCTCGATACCGATGGCGAACTGGAAGCAGGAATTCCGGTATGTCCGCCGGAAGGTGATGCCGGAACCGGCATGGCAGCGACCAACAGTGTAGCTGTCCGCACCGGAAACGTATCCGCAGGTACTTCCGTATTTGCAATGATCGTACTGGAAAAGGCATTAAAGAATGTGCACACCGAGATCGATCTGGTGACCACGCCATCCGGAGAGGCGGTTGCCATGGCACACTGCAACAACTGCACATCCGATCTGAATGCATGGGTCAACCTGTTTGAAGAGTTTGCCAACAGTTTTGGCATGAAGATTGACAAGAATGAGCTGTTTTCCGTTTTATACAACAAAGCACTCGAAGGTGACGCAGATTGTGGCGGTCTTTTAGCATACAACTATTTTTCCGGAGAAGGAATTACCGCATTTGATGAAGGAAGACCTCTGTTTGCCCGCACACCGGATGCAAAATTTAATCTTGCAAATTTCATGCGCGTGCACTTGTTTACGGCACTGGGCGCATTAAAGGATGGTCTGGATATCCTGCTCAAAGAGGAAGGCGTACAGATCGACAAGATGTACGGCCATGGCGGTCTGTTTAAGACTCCGGTAGTCGGACAGCGCATCATGGCAGCAGCCATCGACACACCGGTTTCCGTTATGGAGACGGCAGGTGAGGGCGGCGCATGGGGTATCGCACTTCTTGCAGCTTACATGGCTCAGAAAGAAGAAGGAGAGAGCCTTGCCGATTATCTGAATGAGCGTGTATTTGGCGGACAGGAGGGTGTAACTGAAAACCCGGTTCCGGCAGATGTGGAAGGATTTGATCAGTTCCTGAAACGCTACAACGAAGGGCTTGCAATTGAGCGTGCAGCAGTAGAACATTTATAAAATAATAGTTACAGATAAGAAACAGGCAGAATCCGTCGTTTACAGCGGCGGATTTTGTGGATATAGAAAGGACAGAAAGCATGTTAGAAGAATTAAAAAAACAGGTTTACGAGGCAAACATGGAATTGCCGCGCAGAGGCTTGATCACTTATACATGGGGCAATGTCAGCGGCATTGACCGTGAGAGTGGCTATTTTGTCATCAAGCCAAGCGGTGTGGATTACGATAAACTGACACCAGACGATATGGTCGTTATGGATTTAGAGGGAAATAAAATCGAGGGTGATTTGAAGCCATCATCCGACACACCAACCCATCTCGAACTGTACAAAAAGTATCCGGATATCGGCGGTATCGTACATACCCATTCTCCGGAGGCTACTTCCTGGGCACAGGCAGGAAGGGATATTCCGCTTTACGGAACGACTCATGCGGATTATTTCTTTGGACCGATCCCATGTGCACGCAGCCTCACACCGGAAGAGATTGACGAGGCATACGAGACCAACACCGGAAAAGTCATTATTGAAACCTTGGAGACAAGAGGGATCAACCCGGTTTACACACCTGGCGTGCTCTGCACGAACCATGGTCCATTTACGTGGGGCAAGGATGCGGCAGAGGCAGTGCACAATGCCGTTGTCTTAGAGGAAGTTGCAAAGATGGCAACCCGTACCGAACTGATCAATCCGAAGGTGCAGCCGGCACCGGATTGTATCCGCGATAAGCATTTCTTCCGCAAGCACGGTGCGAATGCTTATTACGGACAGCAGTGAAAATTTATGATGGGGAATACCTGATCCCGGTAATTGTGGGATTTGAAGGCTCTTGAAGTATGAAATGTAAATCAGATAAAAACAGGGGAAAAAGAAATGCCTGTTTCTTTTTGGGGATTTTGTCGCTGGTTACGGTAGTATTGTGTCTTTCGGTATCATGTAATGCCGATAGAAGGAAGGCACAAAAATACGAGTATGGAGTATTCTTAAATGCAGACCGTACAGCAGTTCCAAAATGAAAAAATTACGAAATTGTTGTGATTGATGCACAGTATTTTTCGAAGAAAGATATCAGAAAATTACATGCTGGCGGTACAAAAGTTTACAGCTATCTTAATATTGGCTCTATCGAAAATTTCCGGTCATATTATAAAACATACGAGCATCTGGCAATCGGGGATTATGAAAACTGGGAAGAGGAAAAATGGGTTAATGTTGCGGATAAAGACTGGCAGGAATTTATGGATACATTAGCCGGAAAATTAAAGAAAAAGGGAGTGGATGGCTTTTTTATTGATAACTGTGATGTATATGATTATGCCCATAAAAAGGATATTTTTGATGGGCTGACGGTGATTTTAAAGAAAATCCGGGCAATGGGGAAGCCGGTAGTGGTCAATGGAGGAGATATTTATGTGACGGCATATCAGTCCCGTTATGGTTCTGCTGCGGATATTATGACGGGTGTAAATCAGGAGTCGGTGTGGAGCAGGATTGATTTTACAACCAAAACATTCCATACGCAGAAAAAAACGGAGCGGGAGTATTTCTGCCAGTATCTGCAGGCATGCAAAGCGGATGGAATGGATGTTTATCTGCTGGAATACACGACAGACCATAAACTGATCCGCAGGATTAAGAAGTATTGCAGGAAAAAGAAATATGATTACTATATTGCGGATTCGCTGGAGCTGGGTATTTAATACAATGTGTTTTTAAATTTGACTTTAAAAAGTAGATATAATACAATTACATTGTTGAAAAAATGCTGCTGGTACAGCTGGAAGAGCTTCATAAAGTTGTCACCGCAGTTCCAGTGAAATAACAGGAGGATTAGAACCATGGGAGTACATTCCATAGATGCAGAGGATGATCAGTTTGCGTATCGTTATGATACACAGTTACTGATCGACAGAAGAGACAGGGATCTTGACGAGGATGAGATCGCAGATTACATCATGGAAAATTTTGAGGGAAACAGCCTGATTGCGGCTGGAGATGAGGATTTGGTCAAGATTCATTTCCACACGAATGAGCCGTGGAAAATTCTGGAATACTGCAATACGGTCGGAGAAATTTATGACATCGTGGTCGAGGATATGATCCGGCAGGCAGCAGGGCAGCAGGGATAAAAGGCAGAGCGTCCGATACAGAAGATTATAGTGTGATGCTGGAAATGAAAAGAGGTGCTGTCGCATCAGTAAATCATTGATATTTACTGGGCGGCAACACCTGTTTTCTTTTGATACCATGAAGTATAGAAGGCCTTCCTTAAATGAACTTTAAAAGTTTTAGACTATTTAGAAAAACTTTATTTGTCCCTGTGATACAGCTGCGTTACAATAAATATAACAAAGGGCGGATGGAGGAAATGATATGGCAAATACAACCAAGCTTGCACTTGAAGCATCCTTAAAAGAACTCCTGCGGACAAAACCGATTGACAGGATCACGATCAATGATCTGACGGAACACTGTGGCATCAGCCGCATGACGTTTTATTATCACTTTAAGGATATTTATGATCTGGTGGAGTGGGCATGTGTGGAGGACGGAAAGCGTGCGTTGCAGGGCAAAAAGACATACGATACGTGGCTGGAGGGAATTGCGCAGATATTTGAGGCAGTATTGGAAAACAAGCCATTTATTATGAATGTATACCATGCGGTTGCCCACGAAAAAGTGGAGCAGTATCTGTATAAGCTGACGTATGAACTGATCGTAAATGTCGTGGAAGAAAAATGCAAAGGCATTGCGATTGCAGACGGGGATAAACGCTTTATTGCAGATTTTTATAAATATGGATTTGTGGGGATTATGCTTGACTGGATCGACAAGGGCATGCAGGAGGATTACCATAAGATCGTTATGATGATGGGGACAGCACTCGATGGGAATATTGCGCGGTCGATTGAGAATTTTAAACAGAAATAAAAATTAATCAAAATGCCTGAAATGATAAAAATTTTATCATTTCAGGCATTTTGTAAATGGTATCTTTTCACAGAGATGGTAAGATAACCATATCGTATTTGTTCCACAAATGATCTGTCGTGTTACAGGTTTTATGATTTTATGGGAATTGATTTTGAAATGAATCAGAAACCTGTAACGAAGAAACACTAAATGGGAAGTATCCCAGGAATCAGAAAGGAGTTTTTCTATGTCAAATAAAAATAAGAAATTAGGACTTGGAATCGCAGCAGTTGCAGTAGCCGGTGCAGGACTTGTATATGCAGCACAGAAAACCAGCCAGCAGAAAGTAAAGAAGATCGCAAAGGCAGCACCACCGGTTGATTACCGCAACACCGAGCGCGGAAAATATGAAAAGAACAGCAAAGGCATTTATTATACCAACGGAAACTATGAAGCATTTGCCCGGCCAAGGAAACCGGAAGGAGTCGATGACAAAAATGCATACATTGTCGGAAGCGGACTTGCAGCACTCGCAACGGCTTGTTTCCTTGTCAGAGACGGTCAGATGCCGGGTTCCCATATTCATATTTTAGAGGCAATGGATGTGGCAGGCGGTGCCTGTGATGGAATTTTTGATCCGACACGCGGCTATGTGATGCGCGGCGGTCGTGAGATGGAAAATCATTTTGAATGTCTGTGGGATCTGTTCCGCAGCATTCCTTCTCTGGAAGTGGAGGGTGCATCCGTGCTGGATGAATATTACTGGCTGAACAAGGAAGATCCAAACTATTCGCTCTGCCGTGCAACCGAAAACCGCGGCGAGGACGCACATACGGATGGAAAGTTTAACTTAAGCCAGAAAGGCTGCATGGAAATCATGAAACTGTTCATGACAAAAGATGAGGATCTCTATGACAAGACCATTGAGGATGTATTTGATGAGGAAGTCTTTGACTCGACCTTCTGGCTGTACTGGCGCACTATGTTTGCCTTTGAAAACTGGCACAGTGCACTGGAAATGAAACTGTATTTCCAGCGGTTTATCCACCATATTTCCGGTTTGCCGGATTTTTCCGCATTGAAATTTACACGCTACAATCAGTACGAATCCCTGATTCTTCCGATGAAGAAATATCTTGAGGATGCCGGTGTAGAGTTCCAGTTCAATACTGAAGTAACGAACGTAATTTTTGACATCAAAGATGGAAAGAAAGTGGCAAAAGCCATTGACTGCAAAGTAAAAGGTGTAGAGACCGGAATCGTCCTGACAGAAAACGATCTGGTATTTGTCACAAACGGAAGCTGTACCGAAGGTACGATTTACGGCGATCAGAACCATGCACCAAACGGTGATGCCGAAGTGCGGACCAGTGGCTGCTGGAGCCTGTGGAAAAATATTGCAAAACAGGATCCGGCGTTCGGACATCCGGAAAAATTCTGTTCCGATATTACAAAGACCAATTGGGAGTCGGCAACCGTTACCACATTGGATGACAAGATTCTTCCATATATTGAGAAGATCTGCCAGCGTGATCCGCGCAGCGGAAAGACGGTTACCGGAGGTATCGTAAGCTGCAAGGATTCCAGCTGGCTGTTAAGCTGGACGATCAACCGTCAGGGACAGTTCAAGGAGCAGGACAAAGACAAAGTCTGTGTATGGGTATACGGTCTGTTTACCGATGTGCCGGGTGATTTTATCAAGAAGCCAATGAAAGAGTGTACCGGTAAAGAGATTACAGAAGAGTGGCTGTACCATCTGGGTGTGCCGGAAGACCAGATTGAGGATCTTGCAGAGCACAGTGCTGTCTGCGTACCGACCATGATGCCGTATATCACAGCATTTTTCATGCCAAGAACCAAGGGAGACCGCCCGGATGTCATTCCGGATGGCTGTGTCAACTTTGCATTCCTCGGACAGTTTACCGAGACGCCGAGAGATACTGTATTTACAACCGAGTATTCCGTGCGTACCGCAATGGAAGCGGTCTACGGACTGCTTGGCGTGGATCGTGGTGTGCCGGAAGTATGGGGAAGCGTCTACGATGTGCGTGAACTGTTAGACAGCAGCGTGAAGCTGATGGATGGCAAGTCCCCGCTGCAGATGAACCTTGGACCGCTCAATGTGATCAAGAAACCGCTTCTTGGTAAGATCAAGGGAACCGTGATCGAGAAGCTGTTGCGGGATCATGATGTGCTGCGGGATGGCATGATTTAAAAAGATTTTATAAAGGGAAAAACGTCTGAGAATTTTGCATAAAACAAATCCTCAGACGTTTTTGATTACTGATGAGTCGGACTGATTACAGAAAATTTCCGGATCAAGGAAATTTTCCTGTTTGGCAACAGACTGCAGGATCTCCATATTCTGCAGAGAAGCCAGTTGCTGATAGGTGCGGATGGCACGGTTTAAGTTTTCTGAAGTAAGTTCCGGCTTTTCCTTTTTTATTTTTTCCCATAGGTAATAACCTCCGTTTCAATCTGGAGATATTTTCGTATGAAGTTGTGCCTATTTGATGAAAATTGCGGGGAGGACACAAAGAGTTCACGAATCGACAGAAAATCAGATGTTACATGGAAGCCTGAAACCGGAATTCCCCATGATCTGCAAAGAATCCATAGACACCATGGTATTTTTCGACAACAGAGATCATGCTCTGTACGCCGATGCCGTGGTTGACGGAACGGGATATCGGGATATCATCTGCAAAAACGACAGGTTGTTCATAACTGTTTTTTATCTGGATACATAACTGTGTATTTTTCTCATATACCTTAAGTGAAATATAGCGTTGGGACTGCGGGTTCATCTGCTGGCAGGCATGAAGTGCGTTTTCAAGTGCATTGGCAAATAAACTGCACAGATCTGTAATCTGAAAACGGGAAAATTCGGTCGCAGTAATGGAAATCTGCATTGGAATGTGGTTTACGGCAGCCTGATTGGCGTAGGAGGATACAATCAGATTGACCGATTCGTTGACACAGTAGCGAATGACAGAACTGTGTTCAAGATTGGTACAGATTTCGTGGATGTAGGAAGTCGCTTCTTTTGGGTTATTCTGATCCAGACAACTCTGGATGAAATTCATATGGTGTCGCAGGTCATGCCGGTAAATGGCTGCCTGCTGCTGGGAAGCGGAAAGCTGGGCAATTTCTTTCTGTGCCTGTGTGGCAGCCGTAGTAAGCAGAATATTTTCCCGTTCTGCTTTATTTTTTTCACTTGAAAATTTAAGCGAGAGAACAGACAGAATAAAAAAGGATACGACAAGAAAACTGTCCATAAAGTCAATAACGACTGCACCGCCCGTGTAGAGCAGATCCGTGTAGACAGTAAACGTGTATTCCAGGACATAGTATACCAGCGGAAGCAGGAAAAACAAAAGCAGTGTCGTGCGGCTTTCATATTTCAGCCGGATGATATACGGTGAGACAAACCGGATCACAAGAACAA
>OKRZ01003457.1_pt1 | contig 10666 bp, 6 predicted proteins | sample 1601141 | NCBI WGS metagenome assembly OKRZ01 (sample SAMEA3541524, study PRJEB24748) | human gut metagenome | biome: human gut; feature: human-associated habitat; material: faeces | place: China | collected 2012
TCCAAAGAGATTTTAAAACTGATCGAAGATGTAAACAAAAAATATGGAAATACGATCATCATGGTAACGCACAACGAGGCGATCAGAAACATGGCAGATCATGTCATCAAACTTCGTGACGGAGCCGTGCGCCACAACGAGAGGAACGAGCACAAGATTTCAGCAGCAGATCTTGAGTGGTAAGGAGTGTGGCAGTTATGAAAAAGAAAAAAATCAAAAATCCGCTCATCAAGCGTATTCCGCGTGAATTGCTTGGCGACTGGAAAAAATATCTTGTGGTGGCATTATTCCTCATTCTTACAATTGGTTTTGTTTCCGGTATGTATGTTGCAAATGAGAGTATGCTCGTTGCAGCAAATGAAGGCGTGACAAAATATAAGTTAGAGGATGGACATTTTGAGCTGGACAAAAAGGCAGATGAGACGTTACTTTCTGCTATCGAGACAGGAACAAAAGCGGACGTCAAAAAGTATTATCTTGACAAAGCGAAAAAAGAGCTGGACGAAAAGTTGGATGAAAAGGCTTATCCGGAAGCCTACGACAAGGCATGGGATAAAATTGTAGAGGAAATTGATGATAAATATGCTGACGCAGAAGAAAAATATGAGTTAAACGATCCTGATTTTACAGATGTTCCGGTAAAAGTATATGAGAACTTCTTCCGAAATGAGGAGGAAGATTACAACAACGACGGCGAGGCAGAAGGAAACATCCGTGTCTATGCAAAAAATGATAACGTGGATCTTGCCTGCCTGCTTGACGGAGCATTTCCGGAAAAAGCGGATGAAATCGCAATTGACCGTATGCATGCAGACAATGTCGGCGTCAAAGTGGGAGATGAGATTTCTGTCAGCGGGCAGAGGTTCAAAGTTGTCGGACTGATCGCCTATGTCAATTATGCGACACTGCATGAGAAGTCAACGGATATGATGTTTGATGCAATCAAATTCGATGTGGCTATGGTCACACAGGAAGGATTTGATAGTTTACATAAAACTGTTCATTATGCTTACACATGGAATTATGTGGATACTCCTGCAGATGAAGTGGAGCAGAAAGCAAAATCTGATGATTTCATGAAAGCACTGCTCACACAGGTTGTGTGTGCTGACAAAGAGTTAGAGGACTATATGCCGCGCTATGTAAATCCGGCTATTAATTTTGCAACGGATGATATGGGTTCAGACAAAGCTATGGGTGGTGTTTTACTGGATATTTTGATCGTGATCATTGCATTTATTTTTGCAGTGACCATCAGCAATACGATCGTGAAGGAGGCTTCTACGATCGGAACACTGAGAGCTTCCGGTTATACGAGAGATGAACTGGTCAGACATTATATTTCCATGCCGGTGATCGTGACACTTCTCGCAGCGTGCATTGGAAATATCCTCGGCTATACCGTATTTAAAAATGTGGTTGTCGGCATGTATTATAACAGCTACAGTCTTCCAACTTATCAGACAGTCTGGAACCCGGATGCTTTTTTCAAGACAACAATCATCCCGGTTGTTTTAATGCTTGCGGTCAATCTCATCGTCATTATAAAAATGATGCGGCATACACCATTACAGTTTTTGCGTCATGATCTGAAAAAAACAAAACGTAAAAAAGCAATGCGCCTGCCAAAATGGAGCTTTTTAAGCCGTTTCCGCCTGCGTATCATGTTCCAGAATGTGACAAATTACCTGATTTTATTTGTGGGGATCTGGTTTATCGGCATTATGCTCGCAATGGCGGTCGGTATGCCGGAGACGCTCGACTATTACAAATCCAATGTTTCAGATATGATGTTCACGAATTATCAGTATGTGTTAAAGTCTTATGAGAATGAGGATGGAGACATTATCACAACGGGCAATAAGGATGCAGAGAAATTCAATATGACATCTCTGCAGCACAAGAGCGATACGTTAGATGAGGAGATTTCTGTCTACGGAATCGAGGATGACAGCCGGTATGTGAAAATCAGTGACCTGTCTGCCCTGAAAGGAAACGAGGTATATATTTCTGCTTCCTATGCAGATAAATACAGTCTGAGCGTGGGCGACACAGTGGTTCTTGACGAAAAATATGAGAACAAACAGTATGAATTTGAGGTTGCAGGAATCTATGATCACAGTCAGGCGCTGGCAGTATTTCTGTCCAATGAACAGTATTGTGAAATCTTTGACATGGACAGTGATGCATTCACAGGCTATCTCTCGGATTCAGAGATCACAGATATTGATGAGGATGGGATCGCAACCGTCATCACAGAACACGACATTACGAAAATGTGTGACCAGCTCGATCATTCCATGGGCTCTTATATGACCTACTTCCAGTATCTGTGCATCCTGTTATCCGCAGTATTGATTTACCTGCTCACGAAGCTGATCATCGAGAAGAACGAAAATGCAATTTCCATGACAAAAATCCTGGGCTATGAGAACCGGGAGATTGCAAGCTTATATCTGTTGTCCACGACCATCGTTCTTGTGGTGATCGATGTTGTCAGCGTGATTTTAGGTGTCGTCATCATGAAGGCTGTCTGGAGGATCATGCTCTTTTCCTACAGTGGATGGTACGCTTTCCGCATAAGTACATTGGGCTATGTGAAAATGTTCCTGTTTATCCTGATCGGATATCTGCTTGTCATGGTATTGGATTTCAGAAGGATCAAGCGTATTCCGATGGATCAGGCACTGAAAAATGTGGAATAACAGGAAAAATATAACCTGACAGGAGAGCGTAGAAATCACATAAAAATTAAAGTGCACATGGCAATTGTACCATAAAGCAACTGCCGGAAATGGGAGCATCCACAACCTGGATGTTCCCGTTTTGCTTTTCGGTAAGTTCCTTTGCAATGCAGAGTCCGAGTCCAAAGTGTTCTCTGTCGGTATGGGCATCGTCGGCGCGGTAAAATCGTTCGAAAATATGGGATTTCTTTTCCTCTGAAATTCCACATCCGGTATCTTTGAATAGAAAACAAAGCATTTCATTTTCAGCATGGCAGGAGAGTGTCACTTTTCCACCGGATGGTGTGTAACAGAGTGCATTATCCACGATAATGGAAAAAATCTGTTCTGTGCGGTGGATATCACAGAAGCAGTCCGGGAGAATTTCTTCCGGCAGAGTGAGGATAAGGTGAAGCCCGTTTTTCTTTGCCAGTGGTTCGAACTTTTCATAAGTGTCTAAGAGCAGCAAATCTGGCTGACAGGCTTCCGGTTTGATGGTGAGCGTGTCAGCATCCGAATTTGCGAGCAGCAGCATATCATCGATCAGACGTTTCATGTGGACGGTCTCCTCGGACATCAGATGGAGAAAGTGGTTTCGTTCCTCTTCATTTGAACATTTTTCAACGGATTCCAAGCCGGAGCGGACAACCGCTAATGGGGTGCGTAGCTCGTGGGAGGCGGAGGCGATGAATTGTGTCTGCTTTTTCTGTGCAGTTTCGACTGGTTCTAACATTTTTCGGATGAAGAAGTGGAAAAAGAGAAACAGCAGTAAAAATGCGGCAATATTTGCAATGATCACGATAATTCTTAACGACAGCATCTGGTGAGACTGTTCGGCGAGCGAGCGCAGGATCAGAAAGTTTAAGTAGCTGTCGCCTTTTGGGATGCTGCCGACGGATGCAATGTAGGGAATGTTATCGCCGGAGTTGAACTGATATTCCGTATGCGAGGAAAGCCTTTTATTTTTCGTGAAAAAAGGAGGGTTCCCGGTAAGCTCTTCTGCGGCGAGAAGTGCATTTTCACATAATTGCTCGTCTGCAGTTGTCTGATGATACTGGTCATAAAAGAGTGGAGTCCCATTCTCATAAAGATAAATCTGGATAGAACTGTTTTCCTGTAACTGGTTTAACCACTGGTGTGAGATGACATCCTGCTCCTGCAAATGGGAAATGACAGAACTTGTCTCTGTGAGAAAAGCGGTTTCGTTTCCCTGCTTTATATTTTTTTTTGCAACAAAAACACACAGAGCACTTAAGGCAAGGAGAATGATCTGAGTGACGCAGGTACAAAATAAGGTGAGTTTGCGATGCAAAGCCTGATAGGTTGTGCCGGAAAAGGTGAAGTGTGGAAACATGAGAAACCTCCTGATAATGTACATAAAGCAGATAGTGAAAAAAGGTATCTGTAAATTGCAATAAGGATAAAATAATTGAAAAGTAACGGCAGCTATACAGAAGCTTCATGATCTTATATGGAAAATCAGGGATCAGGAGGAAGCCAGCGTATATCCGACACCGCGGATGGTTTTTAAGGCAAGCGTGCTTCCAACGTAGGAGAGCCGCTTGCGCAGGTAATGGATGTAAGTGTCAAGGTTACAATCCTCCACTTCTGCATCCACGCCCCAGACACGGTTAAGAAGTACTTCACGGCGGATGACGAGCTCAAAACTTCGCAGAAGAACTTCAAGCAATCTGCCCTCACGACCGGAGAGCCGGATGGAGCCAGTAGGTCCACTTAGCAGTCTCGCGTTGCAGTCATAACTGATGTCGCAGATGGTAAGTAAATTGTCATCTTCCCATTTGCCGCTGCGTCTGCCGAGGGAGCGGATGCGGGCGGTCAGTTCTTCGAAGGCGAATGGTTTTACAATGTAATCGTCTGCACCGGCATCCAGCCCTTCAATTCGGTCGTAAAGTTCGCCGAGGGCGGTGATCAGTATGACAGGCGTAGAAATTCCGGCCAGTCTCGCTTTTTGCAACACGAGCAGACCGTTCATGGTCGGGAGCATGCGGTCGAGCAGGACAATGTCGTGCGCGTCCTGTAAGAAGAGGTCAAGACCGTCTCTTCCGTCGTGGCATACATCTACCTCATAAGCTTCCTGCTCCAATTGAAAACGCAGGGTTTCACAAAAATTCAGATCATCTTCGATCAATAAAATACGCATGGTAATGTCTCCTAAGATTTATAAGGATGAGTATAGCATAGAAATCTTAGAAAAATCTTTAAATTGTAGATTATTTTGAAATGTAACAGATAAATTAAAGCCAAATTTAAAGATTTTTCTAAGATTTCTTCTATAAGATAAAACCAGAAACGAAAAATACTACATGTAGAATGCCAAAGCAGAGGAACAGCTGCTTATTCTGGCAATGATTGCGAAGCTGCAATCATAAAAGCAAAATAAAAAAGAAAGGTCATAAAAACAAAATGAAAAATGCAAAGATAAAAAACAGGCAAAAACTAGGCATGCTAGTTGTTACAATGGTTTTAGTTCTGCTGATGACATTGATAGCAGGAATGCTCACTGGATGCGGAAAAAATACAGCCAGAAGCACAGATGGAACAGAAAGCAACAGCGCGGGTGGCAACGGCAGCGCAGGAAGCGGCAAAGGAAGATTTATTGAATCAAAAGTAGCACTTCCGGAAGAGATCAACAGTATTTTACAATTCAAAGCACTGTCAGATGGAACACTTGAAGTTGTAGGGCAGGATGCAGATTATAGCATCTATGTGGCAAAAAGCAGTGATGGAGGCGGCAGCTGGGAGACAACACCGCTTGAAGATATCTCTTATGGCGATGTCGCAGTCGCAGAGGATGGAACAGTTGCGTTTCTTGATTACACAGAAAACGGATTATGTCCGGTTACAATTGTGGACGCGGACGGAAGCACACATACATTTTCGATTGAAATGCCTGCAGAAGATGCCGTTGTATCAGTTGCAGCATTTGACAGTAACAAACAGCTGATCGTACGCGATACATTGGGCGGTTTGTATGGAATTGACTGTACAGATGGAAGCAAAACAGTGACATTTGAAATCGATGAGGATACCTATATTCCTTATTTTGATGTGGTTGGAACGAATTGCTATATCGTCACAAGTGACAAGGTGCTTTGCTATGACACGACAACCGGAAAAGAGACGGACGAGCTGACCGCATTGACTGAGCAGATCTGTTCAGATGATAACCTCGTTTATCGAAATCCCGATACCGGACTTCCGGTGACGTTTGCAAAAGCGGAGAATGATAACAGTATTATTTTTGCAGATTATAAAGGAATTTTCCACTATACAACAGGTGGAGCAGTTGTGGAGGAGCTGGTACAGGGCGAGCAGACTGCATTGAGCAACAGCGGTGCGATTTTTTACGGAGTGTATATGCAGGATGAGACGCATCTTTTTGTGGCAGGAAATAACGGAATGGAGGGTGCGCTCTACAGCTACACCTACGATGCAGACGCGTCTGCCAACCTGAATCAGGAACTCAATATTTATGCATTGCAGGATTCCGATACGCTGCGTCAGGCGGTCATTATTTTCCGTCAGGAGTATGCAGATATTTATGTAAACCTTGAAATTGGCATGACGGATGATAATGGAGTGACGTTAGAGGACGCATTGAAGACGTTGAGCACGGATATACTGGCAGGAAATGGACCGGATGTGCTTATCTTAGATGGAATGCCGGTGGACAGCTATGTGGAAAAAGGAATTTTAACAGATATCAGTGATGTTGTGGATGAGGTAAAGGCTTCGGATGGACTTGTGGATTCCATTGTGAAAGACAGCACAAAGGATGGAAAGATATATGCGATTCCGACACGTTTCTTAGTATCATTTATCACGTCAGATCAGCAGACGGTAGATGCAGGAAAGTCCACGCAGGCACTTGCAGACCGCATCGAAACCCTGGCAAAGGACAAAAGTACGACTTATGTGGTACAGCAGAAGATGGCGGAAGAGTTACTGCTTGATTTTTACAATGTAGATTCCAAAAACTGGGTAAAAGAGGACGGAAGTCTGGATGAAACGAAAGTTTCCGATTATCTGACACAGGTGAAACGCATTTATGATGTGGATGATCACAGCGATATTGAATCCTATGGCAATTTTTCTGAGAGCGGAATGTGCGATGGATACCGTTATGGAACATTAGACAGCATGGATTTATTTACAGAGACATGTAAAGTGGAATTTGGAACCATTGCAGATGTCGAGGATTTCCAGTTGATGTTGAGTGCAGGGTCGACGGACGGAGCGGTTTATGGTGCATTGTCGAATGGTGGAATTTCTACCTATGTCCCATTTTTACAGGCAGGTGTGGTATCAGGAGGCAATGAGGATGCAGGAAAAGCATTTGTGAAAACATTGCTCGGCAAAGAGGCAGGAGCTTCCAGCAACGGAATTCCGGTGAATGAGGCAGCTTTAAAGGATCAGATCAATGCATTGATGGGACGGACGGAAACAAGCATGGCATTTAACAGGGATGGAAGCGACAAAATCTATACGATTGAATACCGCTCCATGACACAGGAGGAAGCAGACGCAATTTTAGCGCAGCTGGAAGCAGTGGAGCAGTCAGCACTCACAGACCGTACGATCCAGAATCTTGTGATCGAACAGGGAACAAGCTATGTAAAAGGGGAGAAAAACCTCGAAGAAACGGTAAATGAGATCACGAAGAAAGTGAATCTGTATCTTGCAGAGCAGCAGTAAAAAAGGAAGAGGATGGGAGATTGCAGCAGGCTATGAGAAAGGCATGAGGATGAAAAGACATAAAATTAGAAAAAAGCGAAATCCCGGCTGGTATTTTCTGTTGCCCGAATTTCTGGGAGTATCGGTGTTTGGACTGATTCCATTTGCAGATGTGGTGCGGCGCTCTTTTTTCCAGACTGCGGCTGGTAGTTTCGTCGGGATCAGTAACTACGTGCAGGTGATAAAAAATGATGCTTTTGATCTTGCAGCGAAAAATACACTGCGTTTTGTGGTCACCTGTATTCCATGCCTGTTGCTGTTATCGCTGATCCTGGCAATGCTGTTGCAGCAGGTTTTGATTTTGGCAGAGAAAAAGAAAAAACACCGGGATGTGACGATGGAACAGTTTTACCGGGGCAGTGCAGCGGCACTTAAAAGTATGTATCTGCTTCCGATGGCAATCCCGGCGGCAAGTGTGGTCGTACTGTGGAAGATTCTTTTTGACAGCCACGGATTTGTGAACAGTGCGATCCATGCGCTGTCAGGAATGAGCGGAATCGGGCAGATTTTAAACGTTTTGTCGGTGCAGGAGGTAGACTGGATGAACACCGATGCCGCATTTGGAATCCTCGTATTCAGCTATGTCTGGAAATATTTAGGATACGATATTGTGCTCTGGATGGCGGGGCTTTCCGCAATCCCACAGGGGATTTATGAGGCGGCAGAGGTGGACGGAGCCGGAAAATGGAAAAAGTTTTTCTATATCACACTTCCGAATCTCCGCCCGGTGGCATTTACCGTTGTCATTTTGTCGGTTTTAAATTCATTTAAAGCGTTCCGGGAGGTTTACATGGCAGCAGGCAGCTATCCGCAGGAAAATATTTATCTGTTGCAGCATGTGTTCAACAACTGGTTCCAGACGCTCTCGGTGGATAAGATGGCGGCGGCATCTGTGATGCTCGCGTTTGTAATTGCGGTGTTTGTGCTGTTACTTGAGCGAAGCTGGGAGCGGGAAGGATAATGAACAGGAGACAGCAGATAAAAAGGAAGATGTACAATATAAATATAGAAAGAAGAATTTCATGAAGAGAATAATAATAACATGCATTCTGATTCTGACAGCAGGCTTGTGCCTTGCTCCAGTTCTTTTTCTGCTTGTCGGCACTTTTATGGGAAACCATGAAATCTATACGTGCATCGCACCTGCACTCGGAAAGGGAGATGGGCTTGCCATCTGGCATCTTCTGCCACAATACCCGACGTTGCAGAATGTTGTGGGGCTCCTTTTCGATTCACCAGAATATTTTCAGATGTTCTGGAACTCGATTTTTTACACGGGGGCAATTCTGGCAGGGCAGATGCTTTTTGGCATGCCGGCAGCGTGGGGGCTGGCGCGGTATTCTTTCCGCGGAAGAAAAACAGTTTACCGGCTGTTCATTCTCGTGATGATGATGCCGTTTCAGGTCACGATGTTGTCGCAGTATCTGGTGTTAAACCGTCTGGGAATGCTGGACAGACCGCAGTCAGTCGTTTTGCCCGGAATTTTTGCAACGTTTTCCGTCTTTATTATGTACCGCTTTTTCCGTGGAATACCGGAAAATGTCATGGAGGCGGCACGTATGGACGGGGCGGGAGAATTCCAGATTTTTTTGCGGATAGGCATACCGCTTGGAAGTCCGGGCATCCTGTCGGCACTGGTATTTTCGTTTTTGGACTGTTTTAGCATGTTAGAGCAGCCGATGACGTTTTTGAAAACAAAAAGTCTCTGGCCGTTGTCACTTTTTCTGCCGGAGATCACGAGCCAGAATGCAGGATTTTCACTCTGTGCATCACTGGTGACGATCCTGCCTGCGATGTTTGTTTTTCTGGCAGGACAGGACTATCTGGAGCAGGGAATTGCGATGGCTGGAGCGAAGGAATAGTGCAGGAGCAGAGTGTAATTGAGAATATGAAAAATATAAGAAAAAACAAAAATTCGGAAAATGAAATAGCAGTAACCGGAAAATCGGGAATTTTCTGGTTAAAAGGGCTGGCTGGTTTACTTGCGGTCATGCTGGTTTTCACGATTGCATCGCGGGTGGTGGCATCTATCACTGTCCCACAGGTAACGGCATCAGCTCCGTCACCCGGAAAGATCGAGCACACGGTTATGGCATCGGGAACCGTGGAGGCAGGCGGCGAGAAAGCGATTGTCACAGAGGAAGGAATTCTGGTTGCACAGGTCAATGTGCATACGGGAGAAAGCATCGGGGAAGGAGAAACTCTTTTTGCACTTGATATGGACAGTCTGGAAGATCAGATTTATGAGCTGCAGAACCAGATCAAAAAGCTTCAGCTTGAAAATGATTCCCTGAAGAAAAATAAAGCGCAGGCAGACGCAAAGCAGCAGCTGGAGTTAAAGCGTGCGCAGGAAGATTATGAGGAAACGATAGCGAAGAATACAGTTTCCGATGGGAAGGCAAATGAGGCATTGCAGAAAGCGGCGGATGCGAAAAGTCAGGCAGAGAAGGAATTAAACAGTGCGAAGGATGCACTCGCACAGGCGGAGAAGGAGCTGAATGCAGTCAAAGAGGAACTGCAAAATGTGAAGGATGCAGCTGCGGCAGAGCAAAGTAAAGATACCGCAGATCAGACAGGCGAAGCAGAAAAGAAAGATACAAATTCAACCATAACACAGAAGCTCCAGCAGTTAGAAGAAGCTGTGCAGGAAAAGCAGAACACATACGACACAATTCAGGCAAAAGTTACTGAAAAGCAGGCGGCACTTGACTCTGCCAGCGTCGCATTAGAGGAGAAGCAGGAACAGCTGGAATCCAGTACAAGTACTGCAGAGGATGCAAAGAAAGCCGCAGAGCGCGCGGTAGAAGATGCAGGTCTGTCTGCAGACATCGATCACACGCAGGAAATCAACGCCATTTCTTTAGAGCAGTTCCAGAAACAGTTAGAAAAGCTGAAAACCCTAAAGCAGCAGAACGGAGAGATAACTGCACCATCCTCCGGGATTATTACAAAAGTATGTGTGGAAACCGGGCAGAAAACAACAGACACGGCGGCAGTTGTCATGAGCGATGAGCAGAGTGGACTTTTTTTTACTACGACAACGGACAGCAAAAACAGGGAATATCTCTCAGCGGGAGATAATGCAACGATTACCGGTGTCGGTAAGGAAGCGTCTGATTGCAGCATTGTTTCCCTGGAAACATCGAAAGACGGAAGCAGCATAAAAGTGTCAATTGCTATGCAGGGGG
>OKRZ01003461.1_pt1 | contig 10661 bp, 11 predicted proteins | sample 1601141 | NCBI WGS metagenome assembly OKRZ01 (sample SAMEA3541524, study PRJEB24748) | human gut metagenome | biome: human gut; feature: human-associated habitat; material: faeces | place: China | collected 2012
GGGGCGGGCGGTTTCGCCCGCCCCGCTTCTTTTGCAGAAAATAAAAATCACAACAAAGGGAGCATACTTATGGAAAAAGCCATTCGACGTTATTGGCCTGTTTTCGTACTGCCGACCCTCATCGCCTTTATTATCGGCTTTGTCTGGCCGTTTATCTGGGGTGCAGGGCTGTCGTTCTGCAAGTTCACCACCGTCAAAAATGTGCAGTTTGTGGGCTTAAGCAACTACGCAATGATTTGGTCGGATAACACCTTCACCCATGCGTTCTGGTTCACAGCGGCGTTCACCGTCGTGTCCACCCTGCTGATCAACGTGCTGGCCTTTGCCATCGCGCTGCTTCTCACCCGCGGTATGCACGGCACCAACGCTTTCCGCACCATCTTCTTCCTGCCGAACCTGATCGGCGGCATCGTGCTGGGCTATATCTGGCAGATCCTGCTCAACGGTTTGCTGTCCTCCTGGGGTAAGTCGCTGCTGGCGCTGAATGCCACCTACGGCTTCTGGGGTTTGATCATCCTGATGTGCTGGCAGCAGATCGGCTACATGATGATCATCTATATTGCCGGTTTGCAGAATGTGCCTGTGGATCTGGTGGAGGCCGCACGCATTGACGGTGCAACAAGCAGCCAGATTTTGTTCAAAATCAAAATCCCGATGGTCATGCCCAGCGTGACGATCTGCACCTTCCTGACGCTGACGAACTCCTTCAAGCTGTTCGACCAGAACCTCTCGCTGACAGCCGGTGAGCCTGCAAAGCAGTCCATGATGCTGGCCTACAACATCTACGACACGTTCTACGCACGCTCCGGACCCCAGTGGAAGGGCATCGGTCAGGCCAAGGCCGTCGTTTTCTTCCTGTTTGTGGTCGTTTTTTCGCTGCTCCAGCTGCATTTTACCCGCTCTAAGGAGGTGCAGGCATAATGGGTGCTACTAAAAAAGACCGCCGCATCAACGCGGTACTGTCCGTTCTGCTCACGATCCTGTGCATCGCCTGGATGTACCCGGTGTTCATGATTTTGATGAACTCCCTCAAGACCGAGCGCGCCATCACGACGAGCCACGCCTTTGAGCTGCCGAACGCCGAGACCTTCGTCGGCCTGAAAAACTACATTTATGGCATTCAGGAAATGGACTTTTTGTCCTCTTTCTGGTATAGTTTAGTGATCACGGTTTCGTCTGTGGCACTGATTTTGCTGTGCTGCTCCATGTGCGCATGGTATATCACCCGTGTGCAGAACACCTTGTCCAAAGGTATGTACTATCTGTGCGTATTCAGCATGATTGTTCCCTTCCAGATGGTCATGTTCACACTGGCAAAAACCGCTGATACCTTAAAGCTGAATAACCCCTACAACATCTGCATCATCTATCTGGGCTTCGGCGCGGGACTTGCGGTGTTCATGTTCACCGGCTTTGTAAAATCCATGCCGATTGCTATTGAAGAAGCCGCTATGATCGACGGCTGCAATCCCATCCAGATTTTCTTCAAGGTCGTCTGCCCGATTTTGAAGCCGACGATGATCTCTACCGCTATTTTGGAAACCATGTGGGTCTGGAACGACTATCTGCTGCCCACGCTGGTGCTGGACATCAAGACCTACCGCACGATTCCTATGGCGATCCAGTATTTCCGCGGCAGCTACGGCAAGGTGGAGATGGCACCCATGATGGCCTGCATCATGATTACGGTGCTGCCTGTTATCGTGCTGTACCTGATCTGCCAGAAATATATTATTGATGGCGTGGTCGCCGGTGCTGTCAAGGGGTAAATTTGACACTTCTTCAAGAAAGAGGATTGGCAAATGACCATCAAAGACATCGCGCGGGAGTCCGGCTATGCGGTCGGGACCGTCTCACGAGCCTTAAATAACGCCCCCGGCGTCAGTGCAGAAACCCGTCAAAAAATATTGGAAATCGTAAACCGCCACAATTATGAACCGAACGCCAACGCCAAGCATCTGAAGCAGCAGGCCAACGATGGGATCGCACTGATTGTGAAAGGCACCCAGAATATGCTGTTTGCCGGCATTTTGGAACCGCTGCAGCAGATCATTGAGGAAAGCGGCTACGTTGCGACGGTCTACTATATTGACGAGGAAGCCAACGAGGTTGCGCAGGCTCGGCGCATCTGCACAGAGCGCAAACCCCATGGTATATTGTTTCTCGGCTCAAATCCGGAATACTTCACGCCGGAGTTGGAGGCACTGGGTATCCCCTGCCTGCTGCTGACAAACAGCGCGGCATCCCTGCGCATCCGCAATTTGTCCAGTGTGTCCGTAGACGATATGGCTGCATCGGACACGATGATCGAATATCTGTACAAAAAGGGGCACCGCCGCATCGGAATCATCGGCGGCAAGCCCAATCTTTCCCGTCCAAGTCTCGCCCGTCTGGCCGGCTGTCAGGGTGCTATGCTGCGCCTTGGTCTGCCGTTTGACATGGAAAAGCAGTATGCGTATGCGCGGTTCTCGCTTTCCAGCGGGTATGAGGCAATGGAGTATCTCTTAAAGCACAGCCCCGACATTACGGCAGTGTTTGCCATGTCCGACCTGATGGCGCTCGGCGCAATTCGTGCGCTGCGAGATCACGGGCTGTGTGTGCCGCAGGATATTTCCGTCACAGGTTTTGACGGCATTGCGCTGGGACAGTACAGTGTGCCCCGGCTGACGACCATCCGGCAGAATATGGGGCAATTGGCGCAACGTTCGGCGCGGATCCTGCTCCACAACATCCAAAAACCTGGCAATGCCGTGCACGAGATCGTCTCCTTCGATCTGACCGAAGGAGAAAGCGTGCGCGAACTGTGAAGGAAAGACATCCCGGCTGCTTACTATCAAAAGAAAGAGGGGTTCTCTGATGAGAGCAAGCGGCATTCTAATGCCCATTTCAAGTCTGCCCTCGCCTTACGGTATTGGTACCATGGGTGCAGCCGCGCGCAGCTTTGTGGACTTTTTAGTCAAGTCCGGGCAGGCATACTGGCAGATTCTGCCTGTCTGCCCCACCAGCTACGGCGACAGTCCCTATCAGTCGTTCTCGACCTTTGCGGGCAACCCGTATTTTATCGATCTGGACGATCTGGCAAAGCAGGGACTGCTGCTGCCGGAGGAATATGCGTCCATCGACTGGGAATGCACCCCCGACTGCATCAACTACGGCGTCATGTACGAAAAGCGCTACGCAGTGCTGCGCTGTGCAGCCAAACGTCTGCTGGCAAAGCCCGGTGCCGACTACCGCCGCTTTGTGAAGGAAAACGACTTCTGGCTGCCCGACTACGCGCTGTTCATGGCGCTGAAGGACGCCCACAACGGAGTCTGCTGGCTGGAATGGGAAGAACCGCTGCGGCGCCGTGAGCCCGCTGCCCTGGCAGCAGCCCGGCAGCAGTACGCCGACGATGTGGCGTTCTGGCAGGCTGTACAGTTTATGTTCTACAGTCAGTGGCAGGCGCTGAAGCACTACGCCAACCGGCAGGAAATCCGCATCATCGGCGACCTTCCCATCTATGTGGCGCTGGACAGCGTCGATGTGTGGAGCTGCCCGCAGGAGTTCCAGCTCGACGAGAACCTGCTGCCCACCGAGGTGGCAGGCTGCCCGCCGGACGGCTTCTCCGCCACAGGCCAGCTGTGGGGCAACCCGCTGTTCGACTGGGACTCCATGGCCAAGACCGGCTACGCATGGTGGGTGCGGCGCATCAAACACATGTGCAGCATCTATGATGTGGTTCGCATTGACCACTTCCGCGGATTTGCGGGCTATTATGCTATCCCCTACGGGGAAGCAACCGCCCGGAACGGCCGCTGGCGCGAAGGTCCCGGCTATGCGCTGTTTGCTGCCATAAAGAAAAAGCTGGGCAGCCCGCGCATCATCGCCGAGGATTTGGGATTCCTGACGGAAGATGTCACTGCCCTGCTGAAGCAATGCGGCTATCCCGGCATGAAAGTGCTGGAGTTTGCCTTTGACAGCCGTGACGGCGGCGATTACCGCCCCCACAGCTACCCCAAGAACTGCATTGCCTATGTAGGCACCCACGACAACGAACCTGTGAACGGCTGGATGGAAACCGCCGCCCCTGAGGACGTGGCGTGCGCTGTGCGTTACCTGAATCTGACGAAGAAAGAGGGCTATCACTGGGGCATGATGCGCGGCATCTGGTCCAGTGCTGCCGATCTGGCTGTCGTGCAGGCACAGGATCTGTTGGGCCTTGGGCATGAATCCCGCATGAACACGCCGTCCACTCTGGGCGGCAACTGGTGCTGGCGTGCCGAACCCGGTGTCTTTAACACGCGGCTGGCCAAAAAGCTGCACAGTGAAATGGAACTGTACGGACGTTTGCCGGAATGAAAACAGCCTTCGTGCTATGGTGTCGGCTCGTCCTCCGTGCAGGATCCGCTGCCTAAACACATAAAGGCTGCATTCAAATTATTCAACCGTTGTATCACACGATACAACGGTATTTTTATTGACAAAAAGTTCCTGCCGCTTAGCGCTGCTTTACCTTCTTCCGATAGGTTCATTCCCCATCTTGTTCCGATAGGTTCATTCCCCATCTTGTTCCGATAGGTTCATTCCCCATCTTGCTTTCTGCCTACAATCAAAATGCTGCAACTGCTGTCCCTGTGGCAAGGAGGGCGGCGGAGATTTTTTGCACGAAGGCGAGGGCTTTGGGGCCGTCGCCGTGGACGCAGACGGAATCGGCCAGCAGGGTTACGGTGCTGCCGTCGTCGGCCTGTACGGTACCCTGCGCCGCCATCTGCAAGACCCGCGCAATGGCGGTATCCTCGTCCTCGATCATTGCGCCGGGAGCGCCGCGTGGCACAAGGCTGCCGTCGGCCTGGTAGCCGCGATCTGCAAATACCTCGCTGGCAACGGGCAGTCCGATGGCGTTTGCGGCCTTGACCATCTCGCTGCCGGAGAGCGCCAGCAGCACAGCACCGGGAGCTGCAGCCTGCACAGCGCGGCAGATGGCCGCCGCCAGCACCGGATCCCTGGCGGCCATGTTGTACAGCGCGCCGTGGGGTTTGACGTGGTGCAGCGGTACGCCCGCCGCGTCGCAGAATGCCTTCAGCGCACCGATCTGGTACATCACGTCGGCCTCGGCTTCGGCGGGGGAAATTGCCATTCTGCGGCGGCCAAAGCCCTGCAAATCCGGCAGTCCCGGGTGCGCACCCACCTGCACGCCGTACTTTTTGCACAGCAGAACGCTCTTTTGCATTACGGACGGATCGCCCGCGTGGAACCCGCAGGCGATGTTTGCGCTGGTCACATAGGGCAAAATTTCGGCATCCATGCCGATGGTGTACGCGCCGAAGCTCTCGCCCAGGTCGCAGTTTAAATCAATGGACGGCATTGCAACATCCCCCTTAGTATTTCAGCAGTGTGTTTTTTACGTCGGTCACAAACATATACCCCGGCGCATGCGTGATGCAGAACTCCGGCTTCGAGTGCATGACCACGGCCTGGGGCGTGACCCCGCAGGGCCAGAAAACCGGTGTTTCGCCCGGACGAATCGTTACGGCATCGCCGTAATCAGGGTGGGCCAGATCGGTGATGCCGATGGCCTCCGGCGTGCCGATCTGCACCGGCGCACCGTGCACGCGGGGCATGCCCGCCGTGATGGCCACCGCCGCAGGCACCTGCGCGTGGGGAATCGGACGCATACTGACGACCATATTTCCGCTGAACACCCCCGCGGGCGTGCAGGGGATGTTGGTGTTGTACATCGGCACATTGACGCCTTCCTCGATCTGGCGCACCGGGATGTCCGCGTCCAGCAGCGCCGACTCAAAGGAGAAGCTACACCCGATGAGGAAGCTGACCAAATCGGACCGTTCCTCAAAATTGCGCACCACATCGGTGGTTTCTTCGGTCAATTCGCCGTTTCGGTAGATGCGGTAGCGCGGGATGTCCTGCGCAATATCGCTGCCCGGGGCAAATTGGGAGAAGCTGCGCTCCCCGGCATCGGCCACTTCCAGCAGCGGGCAGGCCTTAGGGTTGCGCTGGCAAAACAGCAGGAAATCCCACGCCAGTGCCTTGGGAAACACCACCAGATTGCCCTGGGCGTAGCCGTCGCAGCAGCCTGTAGTCGGGGCATCCAGCTTGCCCGCGCGGATCAACGCCCGAATCTCAGCCGGGGGAAATGCGGAATAGTTCATAACGTGCACCTTCTTTTACAAGCGATCTCTTACCCGCTGCCACAGGGGCGCCTGCTGCCGAGCCGCCTGCACGGCCCGGGACGGCGTCACAAAGGTAAAGCATACCCGCTGCCCGGGGCGGAGCTGCGCCAGCGCGGGCAAGTCGGCAGAAATCACCGTGGCAATTTTGGCATAGCCGCCCGTGGTCTGGTGGTCGGCCAGCATGACAATGGGCTGCCCGTCGGCGGAGACCTGCACCGACCCGGGCACAATACCGTCGGAGAGAATATCCGCGCCGCGGCGCATTTGCAGCGGCGTGCCCGCCAGCTTGCAGGCCATACGGTCACAGTCCGGCGTCAGGGTATAGATACCGTGGATAAAATCCTGCCGGCCCTGCACGGTAAAGGCGGCGTCCTGTGGGCCGGGCACGGCGCGCAGCAGCGGCAGCATCTGCGTCCCCTGCACGCGCATGGGGTGCAGCCCGCCGCACACAGTCTTGTCCCGCAAGGGACGGTCCAGCCGTTTGGCAGTGATGGCCTGCCACAGCGCGGGGGTATCACATGAGCCTATGGGCAGGGTATCGCCCGCGGCCAGCTTGCGGCCCTCCAAGCCGCCGATGCCGCATTTTACATCGGTGGCACGGCTGCCCAGCACGGGCGGGGTGGCAATGCCGCCGCCCACGGCCAGATAGCTGCGCAGTCCTGTTTTTGCCGCCCCCATCTGCAGCACACTGCCTGCTTTGGCAAGCAGCGGCGCGTAATAGGGTACGGGCGTACTGTCCAGCGCAGCAGGGCTTTCGGCCCCCGTCAGAGCAAAGACGGTGTCCGTTTCAAACCGCAGGGCCGCGCCGCGCAGGGTGCATTCCAGCACGGCTGCACCCGGGTCGTTGCCGACCAGCACATTGCCCAGACGGTAGGCGTATCCGTCCGCTGCGCCGCAGCTGCGGTAGCCCTGGGCGGCATAGCCCACGCGGCCCGCATCCTGCACAGTTGTAAGCGGGCCGGGGTCCAGTACGGTGATGCTCATGCCGTGCCCTCCTTTGCTGCCAGGGCTGCAAATTCCGCCGCGGTGATGGGTTCAAATTTTATGCGGTCCCCCGCCGTGTAGGGCAGTGCGCCCGATTCCGGGTCAAACAGTTTGCGCGGCGTGCGGCCAATGAGCTGCCAGCCGCCCGGGCTGGCAATAGGGTAAATGCCGGTCTGCTCGCCGCCGATGCCCACCGCCCCGGCCGGGATGGCCGTGCGCGGTGTGTTCAGCCGCGGGGTAAACAATCGTTCGTCCAGCCCGCCCAGGTACGGAAACCCCGGCAGGAACCCCAGCATATAAATGCGGTATTCCCGCCCGGTGTGCAGCGCGATGACTTCTGCTTCGGTCAGCCCCGCGTGCTTTGCCACAAAGGGCAGGTCGGGGCCGAAATCGCCGCCGTAGCATACAGGGATCGTGACCAGCCTCCCCTCCCCCGCCGCGGTGTCCGCGCCGTCAGCCTCACGCAGCCCTTGCAGGGCTGCCGCCAGCGTGTCATAGTCGGTCACAAGCGGATCATACACCACCAGCAGCGACGCAAAAGCGGGCACTGTCTCGGTCACGCCGGCCAGCTTGGCCGCCAAAACGCGGCTGTTCAGTGCCGCCACCGCCGCGCCGATCTCCGGTGCAATGCGCTGGGTGAATCCCGCCAGCAGGGCGCAGTCCCCAACCGGGTGTACCGTAAACGGCAGCATGACCGCTGCCCCCTTCCTTCTATAATAGTCAGTCAAAAATAGTCAGTCAAAGAAGTGCTTTGCCAACACAGGGCCGAACCAGTGATCCGACTTGTGGGAGTACCGTACCGCGTAGGCCGTGCACTGGCGCATCAGACTGACGATGCCGACATTCATGCGCGTGCTGAATCCGTCAATGCCCGGCAGCAGTGAGCCCGTCATATCAATAAACCCGTTGCGTGCCGCCACCCGCATGACCTCGGACTCCATGTCCTCGTGGTGCAGGATCTCCATATCTTTTTTGAGATACGCCAGCGCGGCCATCAAGCCGTAGCAGCCCCAGTCGGAGCAGGTGGCCGTGATAATGTTGTCAGTTCTGGTGGCGCTTAATATGCCCCCGCCGCAGCCGCATTGACACTCGTCCCTGTCGGTGAACGGCACATATTTTTTGATGTGGTCGGCAATCGTGCCCATGCCGATCTCATTGCCCAAGTCACCGATGGCAATATTCGGCACACCGTCGGCGCGCAGCTTTTCCCACAGCACATCGCTGCGGGCCTGCAAGGCGGTCACGTCCAGCCCGACGGCATTGTGACAGACCCCCAGGGCGTTCGCGCCGCAGGCTTCGACAGAGACGACTGCCGCGGGCTTGCGGGCAGCCAGCTCGGCAGCCTGGGCCGGGGCGTCGGCCAGATTTTTGGTAAAGGCCGCGACCCCCATGCTTAAAGGCAGCGTCTGCACGATGTCGAGGTCTTCATAAATATGCAGACCAACGACGGCGGCGCACTTTTCTATGGCCTGAGCGCTGTCGGCGGGGCATACGATGACCGGCTTTGCATCGAACGCCATCACCAACGCGCGTGCCAGCAGCATGGAACTGACCGTGCCGTCCATCTCGGGCACTTTATGCGGCAGCAGGACGAATCCGGTAATAATGTACACCAGATCGTTCTCTTTTACCGCATCGCACAGCACCTGCGCCGCGTGCATCGTCAGAGGTTCACCGGTATAGGCGCGGCTGCCCGCGTACAAAATGCGGCAGACACCGTAGCCGCGAGGGTCAAGATTCATCAAAGCATCGAGATTTTCGCCTACGTTGCGCTTTTCCAGTTCGTCACGGGTCATCCTTCCCACCCCCGTTTCAGTCTACAACGGTTGCTTTGCCGGTGTAGGCGTAGTATTCGCGCAGGACCTCGCTCTGAATCGCTTTCAGCGTGGCGGGGTCTTTGCCGCCCGCGGGCTTGCCGTCCACCTCGCAGGCGTGCAGGCAGAAGTTGGAGGACGACGTCACGATGATCTCATCGGCGCTGCGCAGGTCATCCAGCGTAAAGCATTTTTCCATGACTGTAATGCCCAGGCGATAGCACGCTTGGATCATGTGGGTCTTGGCGATGCCACGCAGGATAAATTCATCGTTGGGATGCGAATAAAATACGCCATCCTTCAGAATCGACACATTGGAGTGGGCGCACTCGGTCACGATGTCACCACGGTGGAACACCGTCTCCTGCACGCCGATGCGCTTTGCGTGCTGCGCCGCTGCAACGCTGGGCAGCAAGTTCAGCGTCTTGATGTTGCAGTGATAAAAGCGTGTGTCTTCCTCGGTGTTGAGCTTGATGGGCACATCCGGGTCGTTCAAATGGTTCTGGCGGATGGACACCCACAGCTTGCCGGGCAGGTCCTCGGCGTAGACGTGGTTGCGGGTCTCGACGCCGCGGGTGACCTGCCAGTAAACAAAATGCGTTGTACCGTCTACTTTGGCCAGCAGGTCGGTCAGCAGTCTGCCAAGCTCGTCTTTCGGCATCGGGATGTGGATATCCAATGCCCTGGCGCTGGTGTAAAAGCGGTCAAGGTGATCCTGCAGCAGGTAGACCTTGCCGTTTGCGCCGACAGTGGCGTCGTATACACCGTCACCGAAGAAATGCACACGATCATTGAAGGGAACTGTCAGTTCCTCCGGTGTGCCGATTTTTCCGTCATAATAGGCCAGTGCTTCCATAAGTCTTTCCTCCCCTGTTGCTTTTTACCGCGGGCACTTTGCCCCAAATTTCAGTTCAATAACTTTCTTGATGACCTCCACGCAGTTATCCAGCCCAACCGCGGCGCTGTCCAGGCAGAGGTCGTAATTTTCCACACGCTTCCACTGGCGGCCCGTATGATACTTGTAGTAACTTTCCCGATAGTGGTCGAGCTTATCAATGTAGTGGATAGCCTGGCTGCGTCCGAGGCCCTGACGCTTCATCTCCCGCTCAATGCGGTCCTCATAGGGCGCGTCGATGTAGACGGTCAGCACGTTGGGTTTGTCTTTCAGCACAAAATCCGCCGCGCGGCCCACGCAGATGTAGCTTTCCTCGTTCAGCAGCTCCCGCAGGACCTTGGCCTGATAGTTGAAAAGGTTCTGGTCGCTGATGAAATTGCCGCTCTCCGGCGGGATGACGCTGCCGTCGTAGATATGCCGCGAAACACGGTATAGCAGCGTTTTTTTGGTGTTTTCATCGGCAGCGGCAAAGATTTTTTCATTGATGCCGCTGTCCTCGGCTGCCAGGCGCAGCAGTTTGCGGTCATACAGATCAATATCAAAATCCTGCGCCAGCTTTTTGCCGATGTAACTGCCGCCGCCCGACCCGCAGGTGCGGGTGATGGCCACGGCGAAGTAGGGATAATTCGGATACATGGCGTGCCCTCCTTTACTGGCCCAGGTAGGCCTTTTTCACACGGGGATCATTCAGCAGTTGCTGGGCGTCGCCTTCGATGGTGATGGTGCCGGTCTCCAACACGTAGGCGCGGTCCGAGATGGCCAGCGCCATTTTAGCGTTCTGCTCCACCAACAGGATCG
>OKRZ01003489.1_pt1 | contig 10598 bp, 9 predicted proteins | sample 1601141 | NCBI WGS metagenome assembly OKRZ01 (sample SAMEA3541524, study PRJEB24748) | human gut metagenome | biome: human gut; feature: human-associated habitat; material: faeces | place: China | collected 2012
GCAGCCGCCGGAGCGGTGCTTAAGCCGTCAGGTGGGAATTGTGCGGTGTTGCCTTAGTTCTTGTACTTGAAGTACTCAACCAGGGTACGGTAACGGAAGTTGCCGCCATCAGTGTAGGTAGCAAAGGTACGGGTCAGATTGTTGCTGCTGTTCATACCCATACTTTCCTGGTTGGTGTAAGAGATGCGCTGGTTGTTCTGGCGGATCTCGACAACTTCATCGTTCTGGAACTTGATGGAAGCGCTGGTGATCTTGTCATCGGTGACAAATTTGCCGCAATGACGGTCGAACAGCGGGTTGCCAGCGCCAATATTGTTATCGCTGGAGAGTCTGAGCACGTTAGAATAGCCGTTGGAGTTGCCGCTGTTGGTCCAGCCAGCCAGGTGGCCGTTGCTGTCATAGCTCCAGGTGTCAGTACGCACGGTCTTGTTGCTGCTGTTCACAATGGTCATCTTGGTGTAACGGTTACGGCTGCCGCTGCTGGTCAGGTTGACGATGCAGGTAACTTTGTTCTGGCCGTTGTATTCCCAGAACTTGGAAACGCTGCCCAGGCTGTCCCACTCTTTGGCAGTCCAGTAGCTGTACAGGTACCAGCCGCCATTGTAGCGGTAAACGGAGATCTTGGCAAAGCGGTTGCTTTTATCATACTCATAGCGATACTCGTAAGAGTAGTTGTCGTTGCCGTACTCGCGGTGGGTATGCTTGGTCAGCATGCCGTTGTATTCATAATAGAAGTCGTCCTGAACCTGCAGGTTGCCGGACTTATCGCGGCGCTGCTCTTTCAGCAGGCGGCCCTGTGCATCGTAATCGGTGGTCAGGGTATTCATCACGCTGCCGTCAGCATAGTAGTTGGTGCGCTTGATCTCGCGGTACTTGGTCACATCCACGTTGGTGGACTGCAGAATGCCGGTGTTGTAATCAAACACGCAGGTAATGCCGTCGATCACAACGGTGCCCTTTGCCATAGCGCCGGTGATGAGGTCAAAGTAATAAGTACCCTGAGAGTTGGTATTCCAGCCCTTGATCATATGGCCGTTGGCATCATAGCGGACCCACTTGCCGCCGTTGGAGTCCTGATAGACATCCTTGCTGACAGCCATTGCGCCGTTATTGACGGAATCCAGCCAGTACCAGGCATCGGAAGCGGGGTCATAGATTTCCTTGCCGCGGCCAGTGGTGCCCTGGCGCTTGCCGCCTTCGTACCAGAACTTGTCGCCGTTGATGTTGACCCACTGCTTATCCAGGCCAATGCCTGTGGTGGTATCAAATGCGCAGGGAATGCCGTCTATCGTACACATCCCCTTTACCATAGCACCGGTCACGAGATCGAAGTAGTAAGTACCCTTCTCGTTGGTATTCCAGCCCTTGACCATATGGCCGTTGGCATCGTAACGCACCCACTTGCCGCCGTTGGAGTCCTGATAGACGTCCTTATTGGTGGTCATAGCGCCGCCCTGAACAGCATCCAGCCAGTACCAAGCATCGCTCTTGGGGTCATAGATTTCCTTGCCGCGGCCAGTGGTGCCCTGGCGCACGCCGTTTTCGTACCAATACCAGGGGCCGCCGGGGTATTCCTGATACCAGCCGTTCTCCGGCGGTGCATCATAGGTAGCGGCGTCCTCTTTCACGTTGTCCTCTGCCGGTTCAGCGTCAACTTTCGGTTCCTCAGTGGCTGCGGTTTCCGGGGTAGCAGTTTCCACCACTGCAACGCTTGCAGCGGTTTCAGCCTGCGGGTTCGGCTCCTGTGCAAAAACGGGCAGTGCCATAGCGGACACCATTGCCAGCGCCAGCAGGAATGCGGTGATTTTTTTCTTCTGCATGTTCCGTTCGTTCCTCCTTATAAATGGGCGTACCCGGGGATTTTCCGGCTGCACCCGGCAGCCTGTTCGGCCGCGCGTTGCTTTTTTAATCAAATGCGGCCGGGCCGAAAAATCAACCATAAACCGCAATTTCATTTATTATACCACACGCCAAAAAATTCCACAACATTTTCACCATTTTCGAATTGTAAAAATTCAGGGCGAGTTTTTGGTTTTTTTACCCGGTTTATCATTTTCTAAAAATCGTTATCCCGTCAGGTTAGCGGGCGCACAATGGGCGTTCCAACGGGTAAGAGACAGGTTAAATGGTGGTAGTGCATTATAAAGAGAACCACCCCTCAGAGGGAAGCCAATTTCCTATTTGGGTTTTCATCAAAGCACCTTACGTTGGGTCGTTTTAAACGCCTCACTCGATCACAATCCCCGTTCCATCCAGTAACCTTACCACATCAGGAAAGCTGAACCTTGCGCCTTTCAACTTGTTGGTCTCCAAATCAATGGCGTATTCTTCGGCGGTGCGCAGGTCGGCTTTTTGCAAATCGCAGCGGGTGAACCGGGTTCCGCCCAGCCGCACGCCGTAAAAGCTGGCCCCGGCAAGGCGGGTATCATCAAAGGTGCATTGCTGCAGTTCCGCCCCGGTCCAGTCAAAGCCGTTCAGTGCCATGCCGGAAAAATCATTGTAGCGGAACGCGCAGTTTTTGATTTTGCCAAACGGCTGGAACACCCCGCTTTTGCCCTGCAGCCCGCCCCACGCCATGGAGCGGAACGCACTGTTCAGCAGCCAGGCATCTTTCATGGTGGTAAAGCTTAACACCACGCCGGAAAAATTGCAGTGGTCAAAGGTACAGGCGTTGAAGCGGCAGTTCTGCACCCGCGTGCCCAGCCAGCGGCAGTGGTCAAACACACAGTCCTCGAACTCGGCGTTTTCCAGCAGCTCGCCGGGGTCATAATTGGCAAAGGTCTCCCCTTGATAAAATCGGCGTTCCGCCATCAAAACTCCTCCTTGTGCTGTTGGAAAAACTCAAAGGTATCCCGCACGCTTTCCAGCTCGGTCCAGCGGCGGGTGCGCACCGGGTCACTGTCCAGATCATAAATGCGGGCACCGGGGATTGCCAGCAAAAACGGCGAATGGGTGGCCAGCACAAACTGGCAGCCGTAAAACCGGGCCGAATCTGCCAAAAAATCTGCCAAAGCGATCTGCCGCGCGGCGGAAAGGCTGTTTTCCGGTTCATCCAACAGATAAAGGGCATCCCCGCGCAGTTTTTCCTGGAACATCAAAAAGGCGCTTTCGCCGTTGGAGTGGGTGCGGATGTTGGGAGACAAAGTTTTGCGCGCCACCTGAGATTTGGAATAGCGCCGTGCCGCGCTGACCTGCTTGAGCCGGTCATAATCCTCCATGCTGTGCATCTGGAATTTGGCGGTGCGGGCCTCGGTGTATTCATCAAACAGGCTGCCGCGGCGGGTATCAATGTTATCGTTGATGGCGCGCACATCCAACATATAGTCAAACACATCGTCGCTGGTCAAAATCAGGCTGCCCGCCGGGATGGCGTGCAGGGTGTGGAACTGGCACAGGGAGACATAATCCGGGAAGAAATCACTGCGGTTATACTGTGCCCCGCGCTGCAGGCGTAAAGCGTCCGCCATCACGTTGAGCGCTGTGGTTTTGCCGGAGCCGTTGCCGCCGTACAAAATGGTCACATCCGCCAGGTCCAGTGCTTTCAAGCCCCGGCCCGCAAACAGGCCAAAGGGATAGAAAGAATCATAGCAGGTCATTTTGGCCCGCGGCGACTCGGCAAGGTAGTTAGCCTCGCTGTTTTGGCTTGGAAAATAAAATTCCGAAAGATAAATCACATCTCTCTCCTCCCTTCCGGTTTCTTTCTCAAATTATATCATACCGCCGGGTAAAGGCAAATGCCTTGCATTCAGGCAGCGGTTTTGGGGATACGGCAAAGATTTTGCGGGTCAAAAATAAAAGCATGTGCACCCGCCCTCCTCGAAAACCCAAAATTTTCGATTTGTTTTGTCATGCACATGCTTTTGTGTTATCTGATGATACGCTGCGGTTTATGCCGGGAGGCACCGGAGCGCCGGAAATTCAGCCTGTTTTTTATAAACACAGCCGAATTTTTGCCGTACAGCCGGTACAGATTATTTCTTCTGAACGTACTTGAGGCAGTCCAGCATAACAGCAACCAGAATGATGATGCCGGAGAACACGAACTGCAGGTTCGTATCAATACCCAAAGTGGTCAGAGAGTAAGTCAACGCGGTGAAGATGAACACACCGACAACCACGCCGGAAATCTTGCCGATACCGCCGGTGAAAGAAACGCCGCCCACAACGCAGGCCGCGATGGCGTCCATTTCCCAGCCCTGACCATATGCAGCGGAGCCGGAGCCCACCATACGGATGCATTCCAGCCAGGAGCCGAAGCCATACAGAATGCCTGCCAGAATAAACGCGCCTACCGTAACGCGGAATACCGAGATGCCGGAAACAGCAGCAGCTTCGGGGTTGCCGCCGACTGCGAACAGGTTTTTACCAAAAGTCGTCTTGTTCCAGATGAACCACACAATGATCACAGCTGCGATAGCCCACAGGATAATGGTGGGGAAACCGCCAATCTTGGGGATGATCATGCTGGGGATGTTGCTTTCGATACCGCCAAAGGAAACACCCTTGGTTGAATAGGTGACCAAGCCAAAAATGACCAGCATGTTCGCCATCGTAGAAATGAATGGGTGCATTTTGAACTTGGCTGTAAAGAAACCTGCGATGGTGGTAAAGACTGTGCACAGGACAATGCAGACAAGCAGCGCCAAAATAACGCGGGCAATGACCGGCAGCCCGGTAAAATCAAACACATGGCCAAAAACCGCACCGGTGTTGATTCCCTTGTGCATAATAATGGTAGCGGCAGTCATGCCCATACCAACCATACGGCCAATGGACAGGTCCGTGCCGGCCAGCAGGATCAGCCCTGCAACGCCCAAAGCCAGGAACATGCGCGGCGAAGCCTGCTGCAGAATGTTCAAAATATTGTTGACGGTAAGCAGCGGCACTTTCTTGCCGAACTGGGCAATCAGGCACAGTATAATAAAGATGATAACGATTGCAATGTACAGACCGTTGCGCAGCAAAAAGTCACGGCGATTAAATGTGTACTTGTAGTTTTCCCACTTTTGCGCCAGAGACTCGCCAACCGTAAACTTGGACAGGCGCAGCATATCGATCAGGTGATATTTGTAATCAAACGCGGCATGCCGGCGGTCCTTGATTGCCTGGCAGTCCTTATCCAACTGCATTTTGGCGTCAAACAGGCGGTTCTTGTGGACATACTTTTCGTCCTTGATTTCCTGCTGATTGCTCAGCTTGGAAAGCGCCGTCTCGTGTTCCTTTTTCAGCTGTTCTACAGTTGCCTGATATTTCTGCTGGGCTTGTACCTTTTCCTGCTTGCAGCTGGCCACCACCGCCTGGTAATAGTCGCTGTCATAATGGGCTTTCAAATAGGCTTCGGCATCAGCGATCAGCTTGTTGATCTGCCCCTTGTTTTTTTCTTCAACTGCCTTGGCCGCTGCCAATTCAGCCTTCAGTTTGGTCTCACGTTCCGTTTTTTCCTGCGCGGTATAGATGCGGTCGCGCTTCAGGTTATCCAGCTCATTCTGGATATTGACAGCTTTTTCAGTACCGTCAGTACGAAGTTCATCGATCTGCGCCTGGATTTTCCCAACATATTCATCGATTGGCTGGCGAAGCTTGGCTTCCTGCTCCGCCGAAAGAATTTTTGAAGTTTGTGTTGCAGTTGCCATAGATCATTATCCCCCATTACAGGTATTTTGCGCTGAGTCTCAAAAGCTCTTCCTGATTTGTTTCCTTGGTATTCACAATGCCGGAAAGATGTCCGTTGGACATAACGCCGATCCGGTTGGTGATACCCAGAATCTCAGGCATTTCAGAGGAAACAACAATAATCGTCTTTCCCTGTTTGGCCATCTTGATGATCAGCTCATAGATTTCGTACTTTGCGCCAACGTCTATACCGCGCGTAGGTTCATCCATCATAAAGACCTGGGGTTCGCGTTCCAGCCATTTGCCAAAAATGACCTTTTGCTGGTTGCCGCCGGACAAACTGGTGATCATATCGTCAGGTCCCATGCACTTGGTGTGCATGACCTTGATCTCCTTGTTTGTGGCTTTTACCATTTTGGGCATTGACAGCCCAAGGCCACCTTTGTACTGGTCCAGGTTGGCAATGGTAGTATTGAATGTCAAATCGCTCTTCAGGAACAGGCCGTTTGCCTTGCGTTCCTCGGTAATCAGGGCAAATCCATGCTCGATCGCTTCGCGGGCATTGTTGAAGTTCATCAGGTGGTCGCGGAAATACACACGACCTGCCGCACGGGTACGCACGCCGAAAATGGTTTCCAGCAGCTCTGTACGTCCGGCACCCACCAGGCCATACAGACCAAAAATTTCGCCCTCGCGCACATCAAAGCTGATATCCTGCAGATAAGGCGCATATTTGGTGGACAGATGCTGGACGGACAAGATCGTATCCCCGGGGATATTGTTCACCGGCGGGAAGCGGCTTTCCAGCGAACGGCCAACCATGGCGGTGATCAGCTCGCCCATGTTGGTGTCCTTACTGTCCTTGGTCATAACCAGGTTGCCGTCACGCAGAACCGAAACCTGGTCACAAATTTCAAAAATTTCGTCCATCTTATGTGAGATGTATATCAGCGCAATGCCCTGTTCTTTCAGCATGCGCATCATCTCAAAGAGTTTATTCACTTCCTGCACCGTCAGCGAAGAAGTCGGCTCATCCAGAACGATGACCTGGGCATTGTAAGAGATAGCTTTGGCAATTTCACACATCTGCCGCTGCGAAACCGACATATTGCGCATGGGCTGGGTCAGATTGACAGTCATGCCCAGCTTGCGGAACAGATCGGCTGCTTTCTTCTTCATCTGCCCTTCGTCAACCACGCCCATAGAGTTGACCGGGTACCGCCCCAGGAACAGGTTATCAATCACACTGCGCTCCAGGCACTGGTTCAGTTCCTGATGCACCATTGCAATTCCGTTTTCCAGCGCGTCTTTCGGGCCGGAAAAACTGATCTCCTTGCCATTGAGGAAAATCTTGCCCTCATCCTTTTGATAAGTACCGAACAGACATTTCATCATGGTAGACTTACCGGCGCCGTTTTCGCCCATAAGCCCCATAACTGTACCGCGTTTTACATCCAGATTGATATGATCAAGTACTCGGTTGCGGCCAAACGACTTGCACATACCGCGAATTGACAAGACAATATCGTCTTTCGCTTCTGCCATTCTCGTCACTCCCGTCTTGCAAATTGGCAAACTGCCCTGTGGCTGCTCACCTGTTTTCATAAAAAAACGCTATTAGGGAAAACTTCATTCTCCCCTATGGAGAAATACATTCTCCCTAATAGCGTTGCCGTTACTTAACTGTCAGTTATTGCTGTTGCCGTTGGATCACTGGTTCAGCAGAGAAGTGTACGAAGCAGCGTTATCGGTCTTAACCATATTGATGGCAAAGGCATCGTATGCGCTGGGATTGCCCAGGCGGTTGGTGATGTTGGCCTCGGTCTGGCCGTCGCCGCCGATGTAGTCAACCTTCAGGTTCAGCAGATCATCATATTTCTCCAGCAGGGGCTGGTAAGTAGCGCTCAGGAAGTTATCCGCGGAGTTGTAGATATCCAGCCAAACGCTCTTTTCCGGGCTGGTAGTGGCATCCAGCTGGTTGGAAACAGGCCCATACGGCTTGGTAGAGTCGGTGAAGTCCGTGTAGTTGTCTGCCGTGACTGCCACGTTCAAAGCATAGTAGGAACGCTCGTCCTCATTGTAATAGTAAACATCGCTGCTCAGGACATTGCCTGCGGCATCCGGAGTGGCAATACCGGTGTTGATGTCCACGCCGTCCAGCGCATTACGCAGCAGGCGCAGGGTCAGGTAGGCCTGCACGTCAGCGTGCTGGCTGATCGTTCCGCCGTAACCGTCGGCAATGGCAGCAACTGCGTCAGCGTTTGCATCGTAGCCAAAGGTGGGAACGCCATTTTCCTGCGACCAGGAGTTAAACATTGCCATGCCCATGCCGTCATTGTTGGAAATAACGATATCGATGGAATCTCCCAGAGCAGAAGCCCAGGCGCTGATGGCGTTGCTGGCGGTGCCTGCATCCCAGGTAGCGCCGGCGGAATTCTTCATTTCCTGAGAAGCAAGCTCACGAACGGCGAAGGTCGTGCCATTCACATCAATGGTGCCGTCCTGAACCTGGGTAGCGGAACCATCCGCATTGGTACCGACAGGATCAGAAACAATGCCGCTGCTGCCTTCCACTGCGGTGCCCAAAGCGCTACGAACGCCACGGGTACGGGCAATCGAGTCATTATGGCCGATATCGCCGATTGCCAGAACATAGCCGATAACGCCGTCGCCGTTGCGGTCGATGGTGTCAGCATGTGCTTTAATGTAATCTGCGATCATCTTGCCCTGCAGTTCAGCGCCCTGGTTGGCATCGAAACCGACATAATAAGTATTGCCGTTAAAGTTCAGCGCTTCCGTATCCAGCTCGCCTGTGGTGCTGTTGGAAGGCTGACGGTTAAACCACACCAGCGGCTTATCCTTATTTTCAACGGTACCGCTTTCAGCAGCCGTAGAGGTAGCTGCCGAAGTATCGGTAGATGTGCTTTCCGTGGATGTTGCGGCACTGGAGGCACTGGATGCACTACTGCCGCAGGCAGCCAGGCTCAAGGTCATTGCAGCTGCCAAGGTCAACGCTAATGTTTTTTCCATAATCGTTCTCCTTCTTTATATGTCGGGATGCTGCTTTCGCTCCCGCTCATTGTTTTTATGGTAAAGCAAAACCGGAGGAAAAGCAAGGTGCATTTTGACTAAAATAGTTGCAGAATTTTGTACGTGCTTGACATATTGCAACATCTTTGTGTTCTGTTTTTGTATGTTACGCCCATTCCGGCTGCATTTTTCCTGCAACACCATGTCACAGTGCTGTACCCGCATTTCATATATTCTACCCGGCAGCAGAGTATCCTGTATGTTCCCGCACCATTTACATATTAATATTCAATACTATGCCTGATTTTATAAAATATCGCCCGTCCTGCTCATCTGCAGGGCTGTCCGACAGCCTTTTTGACGCTTCGGAGCATGATGACAAAATAAAAAACTGTGTTCCCTAAATATAATCAGGGAAGCACAGTTTGTGGCGTATTTCTCCGCTGTTAAAGTTCAGCCTGTTTTTCGCGGCATTCAGGGCAGATGTAATGGATGGTCAGCTGGTAGGAACGCACTTCGGTTCCAATGGCATTTTCAATTTCGCGCACCAGGCCGATCACCGGCAGGTCCTGCAGGCTGCCGCAGCAATCACAGTACAAATGGCCGTGCGGGTTGGAGGTTTTATCAAACCGGTCGGGGCCATCCGGCATTTCCAGTCGGGCAATTTCCCTGGCCTGTTCCATCAGCTTTAAGTTGCGGTACACGGTGCCGCGGGCAATGCCGGGCATCTTCTCCCTGGCAATGGCAAAAATTTCGTCCGCCGTCAGATGTTTGGGGCTGTGCTGTAAAATTTCCAAAATCAAGGCACGCTGGCGTGTCATGGCGGGCTCCTTTCTGTATGGAATGAGTTGTAAGAAAATTTATAAAATAAGACATGGTAAGATATCTTTACCATAAGAATACACATGTTTCGTGTATTTGTCAACGGGATTTGCTGGCAAGCAGGATATTTTTTAAGAGCTTGTCCGAATTCATGGCAGAGCAATGCCGCCGCACCATCCACGGTGCAGCGGCATTGCCTTAATTCTTTTCCGGGTCCAGGCAGGCGCCGGCTTTGCGGCATTCCAGGTGCAGGTGGCTGCCCTGCTGGGCTTCGGCGGGCACGTTGCCTGTGGTGCCAAGGCGGGTCCCGGCGGTTACTTTTTCGCGCTGGGTCACGGCAACTTCTTCCAGCCCGCAGTAGCGCCACACGCGATCCTGCGCGTCGGTCACTTCCACCACGCGGCCCCACAGAGCGTCATCCGCAATGGCGGTCACGGTACCGGCGGCCACCGCCGTTACCTGTTCGGCGGTATAATCCGTGCCGTTGTGGGTGCGCCAGTCCCCCAGGGTGGGGTTATACACCAGCGTATTCCCGCTGAACGCCTGGCTGACTTTACCGTTCCAGCCAGCGTGCGGCAAGGTTCCCTGCTGCGCAGACGAAGCAGCAGAGCTGCCAGTCCCGCCGGAGGCGCTGCCAGACTGCCCAGCCCCCTGCTGCAAGGATGACGATGCAGACCCCGCAGCTGACGGCGCGGGCGATGGCTGCGCTGTCGCCACAGGAACATCCTGTGCGGGCTGGTTTACGGCGGCATCCGGTGAATCCCATACGTCTGTTCCCTCCTCCAGGGCCTGCTTTTGGATGCGGGTCAGGTCCTCGACCCCGCGCACCACGCTGCGGATGGCGGCAATTCCGGTAATGGTTGCCGCAAACACCAGCGCAAGGCAGACAAGATATAGCCCTTTTGCCTTCAAAAATGCTTTAATGCTGTTCATCTTCCCCCGTCCTTTGCTTGCCGTACGGCCAAAACATCGGGCGCAAAACCTGCCGCCCGGAATTTTTAACCGCACCGTTCGTGTTGTGTATGCCATTAGTGTTGCGCGGACAGATTGGATTTATGCACAAAGCGGGCAAAAATACTGGCAATACCGCATAATTCTAAGTGCCGATACGGCGAGCGAGGTGCGGCAGCTGC
>OKRZ01003495.1_pt1 | contig 10592 bp, 7 predicted proteins | sample 1601141 | NCBI WGS metagenome assembly OKRZ01 (sample SAMEA3541524, study PRJEB24748) | human gut metagenome | biome: human gut; feature: human-associated habitat; material: faeces | place: China | collected 2012
ACAGATACGTAGGATTCTCCAACGGATGCGAAGAGTTTACACCGAAATAACCGCCGCCATTGGTACCCAGTTGCTTGATGGGCACGATGGCAGCCGCAGGGCCTTGTGAAACCATCTGTTCCTGTCCTTCGAGCGTGGTCACCTCCATCTTTCCGTCAAAGCTCATCGGAGTACCTTCTATAATAAGGATGAAACCCACAATCAGCGAAAGCGGTAGCAGGATACGTGTACTACTCAATACAAGGAAGTTCCAGAAGTTACCTATTGTCTTCGTTGTCTTCACGGAAATGGACTTCATGATACCTGCCATAGCCGCCATACCCGTTGCCGCCGTAATAAACTGGAAAAGCATGATGACAAATAACTGCGTGAAGTAAGTCAGCCCGCTTTCACCGGAATAATGCTGCAAGTTACAGTTCACCATGAAGCTGATGCAGGTGTTGAATGCCTGATCCGGTGTCTGCGGCCCGTTACCGTCTGGATTCAGAGGCAGCCAGTGCTGAGTAACCAGCAGCATCATGCCCCACACAAACCAGAAAGCATTTAATATCAGAAGCGCTTTCAGAAACTGTTTCCAGTTCATCTCTTCGGTGGGGTTGATGCCACACACTTTAAAAATAAGTCTCTCAATCGGCTTCATGAAGTCCGACCATGTCTTTTGTCCTTTATAGACTTTTGCAATATACTTTCCCAACGGATAAGCCAACGCCACCATCAGGACTATCTGCAAGATTACACCTAAAATCTCTGTGTTCATTTCTCTAATTCATTAATAAAATGATACCTTAATTGTCAATGATCAATTGTCAATTGCCTAAAACTTTTCCGGTCTCACAAGTACATACATCAAATACCCGAAAACCGCAATACCCAATACAAATAATGTTATATACATAATCTTTCTCTCCTTCTTAAATCTTTTCAAACCAATCCACACATTTCCAGAACAGCCCGAAAGCGAGCAACCCGCTCGCGAGGCAGAAAATAAATGAAATCGTTATTCCCATGTCTTTTACCTTTTATCAGATTAATACTATTACTTTGTTTGCCACAACAATGCCAAAGACGTGCCAAAAGCGCGAGAAGAGCCTTAATAATCTGATTTACAATAAGCTGACAATTCCATTACAGCCAATCCGCCTCCGCCCCACCCTTCCAAAATGAAAGGGTGCCCTATCAAAACAGAAAACGGCAGAACCCCCAAAACCAACCCGGACGGCGATGGCAATTTAGAAGAGAACCCGCTAGGATAGACAGCACGCACAAAGGCAGGAAGACAGAAATCCCTTTCGGACAGTAGATTAGTGCTGCTGGAAGGGGATTTTAATGGTTAAGTTGATAAAGGATAACAGGTCTACAGAGACAGATAAATCAACTGTATTTATTTTTAGCCAATGCTTTTTCTATGGTTTCTCCGATAGATTTACTACATTTGCATCAGCCACATAAAACGTGTTAAAGCATGGAAAGAACCTATATTAATGAATTTCATAAGCAATGGATAGAAAGCACCTTGAAGTCGATAACCTCTTGGCAGAAGCAGCCCATCTCGTTAGAAGAGAAAAAGAAGCAACAGGAAATGCTGAACCGCCAGAGGGATATAAGAGAGGGCAAATTGAAAAGCTGAAAGAGTTTGCCACTCTTAACAACTTATGGATCGACTTTAATACTCTTTCTTTATCTTACCTCAATAAAGGCGGGGAGAATGAAGTTTTCACCGGTAATGAAGATATTGTATTCAAATTGAATAACTTTGAATATGCAGGTGATGACCTTACCAACTTCTTCATCCGAATAGAAGCACATAACCATTTCTTCTACAATGTAGCTTACACTTTAGTAGGTTTTGCCTATAATAGTATGCATGAGTTTTGTGCTGTATTAGTTCAGCCTTATGTTAGGGCAAAGCGAGAAGCTACGGAAGAAGAAATAGCAGATTACATGGAAGCATTAGGCTTTGAGATGGACTATGAAGATGAATACCATAATGAAGAATATGAAGTTTTTGATGCTGTTCCTGATAATGTTCTTTATGGAATAGATAATAAACTATACTTCATAGATACCCAAATCAGACTGAGATTAAGGCATATTGAGTGATATATAGCTTTTCCTCCTATTCGTTTATAATATAGTATCTTATCTCTTTCTTGTTAAACAATACAAAGATAGCAATGTTTTTCCGAAAAGCCCGTCTCGGCATGCCCCGAAATGCAAGCCTAAATCTTATATTCCTCTATCTTCCTGTACAGCGTTGTCAAGCCGATTTTCAACAGTCGTGCCGCTTCTGTCTTATTCCCTTTCGTATATTCTAGTACACGGGCAATGTGACGGCGTTCCATAGCCGAAAGCTCGAAGCAGCCGGGCATGCCGTCGTCCGATTGCTCGTAATGGGCATTCTGAATCTCCAACGGTAAATCTGCAATATCCAGACGATCACCTTCGCAAACGATGAGGCTGCGCTCTATCACATTACGCAACTCGCGGATATTCCCTTTCCAGGGTTGTTGTTCCAGTGTACTGAGAAATTCGGGAGTAATCTCATTAATGGCACGCGACAGTTGTGCTGAGAAGTTCCGTATAAACGCCTTTGCCAGCAGGCGGATATCTCCCGTACGCTCGCGCAGCGGCGGCAGGTGTACTTGGAATACGCCAAGCCGATAGAAGAGGTCTTCACGGAAACGCCCTTTGGCTATCTCTTCCGGCAGATTACGGTTGGTTGCCGCAATAATACGCACATTGACGCGTGTCGGTTTCGTATCGCCTATCTTGATATATTCTCCTGTTTCGAGGATACGCAACAACTTGGCTTGCAGTTCAAAAGCCATCTCACCGATCTCATCCAGAAAGATAGTGCCATGGTTCGCCTCCTCAAACAAACCCTTCTTATCTTTCAACGCTCCCGTAAACGAACCTGCCTTATGCCCGAACATCTCACTTTCCAGCAGCTCCTTACTGAACGAGGAACAGTTCACAGCCACAAAGTTCTGCTTTGCCCGCTTACTATTATAATGAATGGCTTGGGCAAATACCTCCTTACCCGTTCCCGTTTCTCCCGTCAGTAACACAGGAACATCGGTCACCGCAACCTTCCGTGCAAGCAATACCGCTTCTTTCAGTGATTTGGATTCTCCCAGAATGGACTCGAACGAATACGTCTGTCTCACTTTCTTTTCAAGCTTTTCCAAACGGACATTCATCCGCGCTTTCTCCATGGCACGGCTGATGAGGGGAATTATCTTATTATTGTCATCTCCCTTTGTGATATAGTCGAAAGCTCCGTTCTTGATGGCTTGTACGCCATCGGGAATATTGCCATGAGCCGTCAGGAGAATGACTTCCACATTGGGAGCCGCCTTTTTGATGGACAGCACCAGATCCACCCCATTTCCATCGGGCAGGAAAACATCACACAAAGCTACGTCGGGGGTTTGGAGTTCCAGTTGTCGTAGGGCAGCCCTGCAATCACCAGCCTGACAAACTTCATATCCTTCTAATTCCATCATACGCGCCAAAAGGGTACGGATTTGTACCTCGTCATCAACGATTAAAATCTTACTCATATCTTATTCGGATAAGTGTTTAAACTGATAATGGTAAAAACAGGGTGTGCAAATATAAAACTTTTCCGGAATACGAGCGGCACATCTTTTGAACTTTTATAATAGAGGAACGGAAAGCAACTGAATCTCCTTTATAGCTTAACTCCATATATACAAGGAGATAAGGATTCAGACAACCTCCACACCTTACGGACAAATCTCTTCCATTTTGATAAAATCACCCTGAAATGGAAAGGAAAAATAAACTTCCGGTAAGCATCATTCAATAAATAACTAAAAAAATGAAGAATATGGAAATCTGCAAATTCAATGGAAATTCAACAGCATCCGTAGAAGGAATGCAACATGTTGCCAAACTGATTATGAACAACCAGCCTACGATAGCAATACTATCGGCAGCAGAGGATGTCACTAAACACCTGGACGAAATAGCCGCCTGCTTCTTCAACCGTAATACTGAGGAGGCGCACGAGAAGATCACCCAGCTGGAATTCTACTTCATTGACTTCGCCAATGAGCTCCTCACGGATGATGAAATCAAGCATCAGGCCATCCGGTGCATACTCGATAGTTTCCAGGCTATCTGGAAGTATTGCCTGGAACCCTTTACCTCAACCGACGAAAAAGATATTCTGGCACAAGGAGAACTACTCACCAGTACATTAATGAGTCTTTATCTTCAGGAACAGAAAGTCGATAATGCCATGCTTTGTGCATTCGACTTCATACGCGTAGGTACAAACCGGGAAGTGGATATCGAATACATAGAGCAAAAACTGGATAAGCAGCTGAAACTCTACCCTGGCACTCACCTGTTTATCACCCAGGGAAGTATCTGTAAAAATGCTTTTGGCGAAACCGATTACCTGAAACAAGGCGGCAGCGATTATACGGCGGCCCTCATTGGCGTGGCCTTGCATGCAAAAGAGATAAAGCTATGGACAAACTTTGCCATACGCAACAACGACACATTGGTCATAAAGGACGCTGGTACAATCCGGAACCTCAGCTTCAGCGAGGCAGAACGTCTGATCTATTTCAATCCGCAAATTCTGCATCCGTTCTGTCTTGCTACAGCATGGAAAGGAAACGTTCCTATTCATCTGCTCAATCCGATGAATCCGACGGCGGAAGGAACTTACATCTCCGATAATTTGCAAAATGGGGAAGCTGTAAAAGCTGTTGCAGCAAAGGACTCAGTGGTTTATATTCGCCTTGAGTCAAACCATACACTACGACCTTATCTGTTTATCAGTAAGATTATGGAAATCTTTGCCAAATACCGGACAAATCCCTGCCTGCTGACTTCATCCAATGATAATATATCGATTGTGACGGATAACAAGGAGTTCCTGTCCCGTATTCTGCGTGAACTGAACAGATATGCCCGGATATGGGTAGAGGACCGTATGTCCATTGTTTCGGTTGTGGGTAATATGAAGTCTTCGTGCATCGCCATGGAAAGCCGGATTATTGATGCACTGAAGAATATCCCGTTGAGAATGATTTCGTACGGAAGCGACGAGAATGATGTATCAATTGTGGTCAGGGGAACAGATAAAGCAGAAGTACTCCGGTTGCTCGATGAAAAGTTACTGAAACCGGAGTACTTCGGAAAAGCTTGTTAGAGGAAGATCTCTATGAAAAGCGTTCCATTATTTCCATACACATACGTCCATTATGGTACGGGCATTTCCAAAAACCCGCTTTATCATCGCCGGTATTTACCGTACCATCTGCACGTATACTCCAGTACCATTCACCATTCTGGGGGTCTATCAGATTCTTCTTGATAAATTCCCAGCAACGGAAAGCTTTCTGTAAAGCTACCTCATCATCAAAGTATTGGTAAAGGTTGATGTGTCCTACTACATTTTCAGCCTGTACCCACCAGTGACGGTCTGTATCCGTCCTTTGCTTCGTAAGAAAAGTTTCATAAACCATAGCCCCGTCAGGTGTCAGGCCTTCATCGGCAGCGGCAGCTATAAACTCAACCAATGGTTCCACCTTTTCCAACAGAGCCTCATCTCCCAGCACCAGCGCTGCTTCATGAATCAGCCAGGAAGCTTCAATGTCATGTCCATAGGAAACAATGCGATATTTACTGTTCCAGTTTTCATCAAAGAAAAGCTCCAGGTGTCCGGTCTCAGCATTCAATATCTTATCGATAAAAATCTCTATCAGGTTACGGAGCTGACTTTTCAGCGAATCATTTTTCCATACACGATAAAGATTAGTATAAGGCTCCAGAATATGCAGATGAGTATTCATGGTTTTACATTCATTCTCATCTTTATCGCTCAGACGCATATCGGCAAGTTCACTCCATCCCCGGGTAAAAGCTTCACAATACCCATTCTTTACGGAATCGAAACTATACCTTTCAATATCTTCAAACAGGCGGATAGCATAATCCAAGGCTTCCTTATCACCTGTAGCACGGTGATATTCACTTAAGCCATAAATTACAAATCCGATGGCATATATTTGTTTTTTAGTATCCAACGGATTCCCTTTATAATCAAGTGACCAATAGATACCACCAAATTCTTTATCATAAAAACGATCAATGATGATTCGCTTGGCGCGGGTTGCTATAGTCAGATATTCTTCATTTCTTAACAGGCGGTAAGCAGCCGAAAATGTCCAGAGAATACGTGCATTCAAAATGGCCCCTTTCTCTGCTTCCGGCATCAGGACGCCTGTTCCCGTGATACGGCCATAAAAGCCTCCGTTCACTTCATCTTTCATTCTGTTCATCCAAAACGGAAGGATGTTGTCTACCAACTCTGCTTCCATTTCTTTTCTTATACTCTTGATGTCCATCATTCAATTTGCAATTTAATCATTTACAAATACCGATTATTTCCCGTCACTCATAACTGGCAGCCCGTATCTTCTTCAGTTTTTCATCGACCTCCGCAACGCGTTTCGTCGTCAATGGATAAAAGTATACGACTATCATAGCCAAAACAGCCACGGCAGCCGGTATCCAACTCATCAACAAATTCAGTCCGGTCAATGCTTCTTCTGTCTGTGCTGCTCCCTCCGCTGTATTGTAACCGAATGCAGCCAGAATCCACATGACGGCAGCACCACCAAACGCACCGCCAAACTTCTGTGCCATAGACGAAGAAGAGAAAATGAGTCCTGTTGAAGCCGTTCCGTCTTTCAGTTCAGCATAATCCGAAACATCCGCATACATACTCCATACCAACGGGGATACAATACCTGTGCAAACAGATATGACGACTTGCATAACCAGCATCAACCAAAAACCTAATGGCGTACAAGGCAGGTAAAAGAACAAAATACTTAATACTGCCAAAGCACCCATAGTCGAAATATAAGTGGATTTCTTACCTAATAAACGGGAAAGGGGAACTGCTAATACAACTCCAATCATATTTGAAACTTCTCCGACACTCAGAAACAATCCGGCATAAAACAAGAGTGAAAAGTCACCCAAACTTAAGAATATGCCATCACCTATATAATCTTTGAAAAAGTAGGCAGCTGTAGCACCACGCACCGTGCTGAATAAATTAGAGCACAATGCCGCACCGATAAGCAGCCACCAAGGAATATTAGCGAGTAATGATTTAATATCTTTGCCGATAGAGACCGTAGAGACACTCTTTATGTATTCCCGCGTCATACTGAAACAAAGCAAGAATATAACGAAACAGAATACAGCAATCACAATCATGGAATACTGCCAACTTACGGTCAGCGAACCCGTCATTTCCTTAAACCAAGCACATAACGGTTCCCAGGCAAACAAAGCAATAAAACTACCACCATAGGCAAAGAACATCCGGTAAGAAGAAAAAACAGTCTTCGTGTCCGAATCATCCGTCATTACCCCCAACATAGCTCCGTATGGAACATTGATAGCTGTATAAACCGTCATCATCAGCATATAAGTGATATATGCCCAGACAAGTTTACCCGTTGCGCCAAAGTCAGGAGTTGTGAACAGCAACACACCGCAAACAGCAAACGGAAGAGAAATCCACAGTAAATAAGGACGGTATTTTCCCCAACGGGTTTGTGTCCTGTCTGCTATCACTCCCATCATCGGATCAGATACAGCATCCCAGATGCGTGTCGCCAACAACAAAACCCCAGTATCTGCTAAACTCAAACCATATATATTTGAATAAAATATGGGCAGATAGTAGGAGAATATCTTCCAAAACATAGAGGAAGACATATCACCAAAACCGTAACCTATTTTCTCTTTTAGTGTCGCCATATCTTCAGATTCTTATCAATGAGTTTCTTCAGAGTCTCTACGGAGGCGAAAGAAGACAAACCGTCAGCCGGCGTGTTCATACAGTAATCGACCAACTTATCCACTGTGGAAGTAGCCACATGCATCCGTGTATCCGAAGAAGCATAATAGATAAGCACCTTACCATCTTCATCGGCAATCCAACCGTTAGCAAAAAGTACGTTACTTACATCACCGATCCGCTCTTCTCCCACAGGTGCCATGAAGTAACCACCGGGAGCGGCAATAAGTTTTGTCGGATCATCCAAGGCAGTCATATACATATAAAGTACATAACGTAATCCGGCAGCACAAGCACGTACCCCATGAGCAAGATGCAACCAACCTTTCGACGTTTTTACCGGATGAGGTCCTTCGCCATTCTTCACTTCCTTAATGGTATGGTAATAGCGGTAATCTATAATCTTTTCCTCTTTCACTTCTGCATGGGTCATGTCGTCCACCAAAGCCCAACCAATACCGCCACCGCTTCCGGCATTGATAAATCCATCTTGCGGACGAGTATAGAGAGCATATTTACCATCTACAAATTCCGGATGAAGCACAACATTACGTTGCTGGCTTTTGGATTTCAGATCTGGCAAGCGCTCCCAATTCTTCAAATCTTTTGTACGGGCAATGCCGGCCGTAGCAGTAGCTGAAGATAAATCACCCAAAGGTGCATTATCATCATGGCGTTCGGCGCAGAAGATACCATAAATCCAGCCATCTTCATGGGCTGTGAGACGCATGTCATAAATATTGGTAGCCGGAATCAAGTCCTCAGGCATAGTTACGGGATAATCCCAAAAGCGGAAATTATCGATTCCATTCGGACTTTCCGCAATCGCAAAAAATGATTTCCGGTCGGCACCTTCCACACGTATCATCATCAAGTATTTACCATTCCACTTTATAGCACCTGAATTAAGGGTTGCATTAATGCCAATACGCTCCATCAGATAAGGGTTGGAATCTTCATTCAAATCATATCGCCAAAAGACAGGTGCATGTGCCGCCGTCACTACCGGATATTTGTAACGTGTGAAAATACCGTTTCCACCCTCTACCGGCTCATTCTTTCTTGTTATCAGCTCTTCGTGTTCCTGAAAGAGTCTCTTTACCTTATCACTAAAAGTTTCCATATTGATATTTTTTCTTATTTATATAAAGAGTTTACATCTGCCGCAAACAAGGTTTTAGGATGCTTATAGAATTCTACAAAGTCATCAGTTGAAATCTGTCCCGGATAAGGGGCATAGAAATGAGTAACACGCTCGCGGGCATTGCGCCATACCAACACATAAGCTATCGGATATTTCTCAATGGCAGGTAGCAAAGTTCCGGTCCACCATTTCGAATCGGGAATACCCTCATATCCGGTTTCAGTGATAGCAATTACTTTATTGTGTGCTTTACCGATACTATCTATAATGGCAAGCGATTTTTCAAGATTAGCAATATAACTATCACGATCAAATTGATAAGTATCGAAGCCGATTACATCAACCAGTTCATCTCCCGGATAACGATTCAGGTATTGTACAGTATCTTGTGGCTCGGAACCGGGGGAGTAAGCATAAAGAGCATTATTCACACCATCTTCACGAAGAATATCCACCGTCATTTGCCAAAGTGCTTTATATTCTTCGGGAGTACAGAGCTTCTCACCCCACCAGAACCAGCTACCTGTATGCTCGTGCCACGGTCGGAAAAGTACGGGGACTTTTACTCCATCCTCTGTCTGCAGAGAATTAATAAAGGCAGAAACTTTACTTACCCAGCCGGTGAATTTCTCATGATTACTTCCTCCAGAAAGAACAGACTTCACCACTGTTGTATCTGATACATCCCATGAGTCTCCACCTGTCAGAGGATTACGTAAGTGCCAGCTCAAAGAAGACATTCCTCCTCTTTTATATTGGTTCAGTATTTCTTGACGAATCTTACTGAACGGAACATTATCCAGACTCACTGTATCACCCAGTTCTATATGTCCCAGATCGAAACTGATAACAGCGGGATAATCTCCGCACACGCTTTTTACGTCGGAGCGTCCCTCTTCACCATCCCAGCCTATACCATAGTTAGTATCATCATGATGTCCGAACATAATCCCTTTAGATGATACTTTTTTAAGGTTAGCAAGTAAATTCTCCGTTTCTGTTGTACGCATAGAAGACGAACTAAAATTTGACTGTTTCTGACCCGGTCCACATGCTACAAGAGCAGTAGTGGCCAATGTTAACGCAATCCCTTTAAGCTTATTCATTTTTATTCTATTTAGGTTCCCATTTATTTTACACGACAAAGATAGCTGACTGTAAACGGATAAACTGATACAATTTTATCTCTTTTTTGTCTTTATCTGCCACACTCATTATTATATCTCTCCACTGCCTGATAAAAAGCTTCAATATTGGCAAATGGAACTTCCGGAGGGGTATCACAACCACTTGAAATTACAAAATTCGGATATGAAGATGTGCGATTCAGAAGCTCCTCTGTCTGACGGGCAACTACTTCCGGCGAGGCCATCTTGAAAATACCAACCGGATCCAGATTACCCATAACCAATACATCTGCAGGACAAACTTTCAGCGCTTCTACCATATCAGCCTTATTTCCAAAATGATATCCTTTAGCACCGGTTTTCAACATGGCAGGAGTACAATGTCCTGTATTACCACAGTTATGAAGAATCACTGCAAACGAATCATCTTGTACCTCTTCAATGATCTGCTTTACATATA
>OKRZ01003496.1_pt1 | contig 10590 bp, 8 predicted proteins | sample 1601141 | NCBI WGS metagenome assembly OKRZ01 (sample SAMEA3541524, study PRJEB24748) | human gut metagenome | biome: human gut; feature: human-associated habitat; material: faeces | place: China | collected 2012
GGAGATGGTGGGATTCGAACCCACGTGCCCGATTAAGGACAAAACGATTTCGAGTCGTTCTCGTTACGACCACTTCGATACATCTCCATATTCATAGCTATATAATTATAGCAAAAAGCCGCCGTTCCGTCAACACTTTCTGCCGGAGGGACCCACAGCGCCAAAGAGGCCTTCTGGTCAGGGATGAGCAGAAGCCGCTGCCCACCCCTCTGCGGAAAGGTACAACCTCCTTTTCCTCTCTGCTCCGGGGCATCTATTTCATGCTGTGCTGTCGTTTCCAAGGGCCAGATTGTAAAATCGTGGAATCATCGTCTGGATTTTCACAAAATATTACTATTTTGCCAAAAGATTGTACAAACCCTCCCCCCCTCTGATGTGCTATACTGAAATTAACAACCGGCCTGTTTCCGGCATTTCTTCTGCCATACAGGCCGCCGAAACAAAGAAGAAAACCAGAAGGAGCAGTATCGATGAGAGAGATCATTTCCTTGAACGAAAACTGGACCCTGTCCTTCCCCAAGGGCGAGCGTCCCACCGAGCAGGTCACCCTGCCCCACACCTGGAACGCTGTGGACGGCATGGACGGCAACGGCAGCTATCTGCGCACCACCGGTGTCTACACCCGCACCTTTACCCAGCCCAAGCAGCCTCTGGCTGGCGGCCGCACCTACGTTGAGGTGCTGGCAGCTGCTCTGGCCGCAACCGTGAAGGTCAACGGCCAGGTGGCAACCACCCACGAGGGCGGCTTCTCCATCTTCCGTGCCGATGTCACCGACCTGTGCCACGAGGGCGACAACGAGCTGACCATCGAGGTCTCCAACGAGGACACCCCCTCCATGTACCCCGCTTCCGCCGACTTCACCTTCTACGGCGGCCTGTACCGCGGCGTGAACCTGATCAGCGTGCCCGGCACCCACTTTGACCTGGACTACTTCGGCGGCCCCGGCATCAAGGTCACCCCCAAGCCCACCGAGGACGGCGGTGCCACCTTTGAGATCGAGAGCTGGGTCACCAACGGCGAAGAGGCCTATACCGTGATGTACAGCATCGAGGACTGCTACGGCAACGAAGTTGCTTCCGGCGTGCGCCCCTGCGACAGCACCAAGGTCACCCTGTACGTTCCCGATGCCCAGCTGTGGAGCATGGACGAGCCCAACCTGTACACCGTGACCGCTCGCCTGCAGAAGAACAACGAGACCTTTGACGAGATCTACGCCAACGTGGGTGTCCGCAGCTATACTGTGACCCCGAACGACGGCTTCTCCATCAACGGCGTGCCCACCCCGCTGCGCGGCGTGGCTCGCCATCAGGATCGTCTGTACAAGGGCAACGCCCTGACCGCTGAGGATCACTACGAGGATGCCATGCTCATCAAAGAGCTGGGTGCCAACACCATCCGTCTGGCCCACTATCAGCACAGCCAGGACTTCTACGACGCATGTGACGAGCTGGGCTTCGCCGTCTGGGCTGAGATCCCCTTCATCAGCGTCTTTAAGAAGGACCCCTCCGCTCACCAGAACTGCCGTCACCAGATGACCGAACTGATCATCCAGAACTACAACCACCCCTCCATCATGTTCTGGGGCCTGTCCAACGAGATCCTGATCGGCGGCATCTGCCAGGAGCTGGTGGACAACCACCACGACCTGCAGAAGCTGGTGCGTGAGCTGGATCCCACCCGTCTCACCACCATTGCCCACGTCTCCAACACCCCTGTTGACGGCCCCATGCATCACATTACCGATGTAGAGAGCTACAACCACTACTTCGGCTGGTACGGCGGCAAGATGGAGCAGAACGGCCCCTGGCTGGACAAGTTCCACGCCGAGCACCCCGACATCTGCATCGGCATCTCCGAGTACGGCACCGAGGGTATCATCAACTGGCACAGCAACGATCCCCAGTGCAAGGACTACACCGAGGAGTATCAGGCACTGTACCACGAGCATCTGGCTCAGGTGTTCGAGGATCGTCCCTGGGTGTGGGCTACCCACTGCTGGAACATGTTCGACTTTGGCTGTGCTGCCCGCCACGAGGGCGGCGTTGCAGGCCGCAACAACAAGGGCCTGATGACCATTGACCGCAAGACCAAGAAGGACAGCTACTTTGTCTACCAGGCATACTGGTCCAAGCTGCCCATGGTCCACATCGCCGGCCGCCGCCATGCACAGCGCGCAGGCGAGACCACCGAGATCAAGGTCTACTCCAACCAGGACACCGTTGTGCTGTACGTCAACGGCAAGGAAGTCGGCCAGCAGACCGCGCACCGCGTGTTCAAGTTCAATGTTGCTCTGGAAGAGGGCTTCAACACCATCCTGGCCGTTGCCGGTGACGTGAAGGATTCCATCACGCTGGAAAAGGTCGAGAAAGAGCCCGATTACTACACCCTGCCTGAGTTCAACGAGCGTCAGGAGGGCGTTGCCAACTGGTTCAAGCAGGTCGGCAGCCTGGATCTGAAGGCTCCGATGGAGTTCCCCGAGGGCTATTACAGCATCAAGGACAGCATGGAAGATCTCTCCAAGAACGAAGAGGCTCTGGCTCTCGCCACCAGGGCTGTCAAGCTGGCCACCAACTTTGACATCAAGCCCGGCGTTGGCATGTGGGATATGATGAAGCGCATGACCCCTGAGACTATGGCTAAGATGATCAACATGCCCGATGGCTTTATCGAGAGCCTGAACGCACAGCTGATCAAGATCAAGAAGTAAGTACTTCCTGCATCTGAACACCAAAAATGAACGAACCGCCCCGGCACTGCACAAAGCAGCCGCCGGGGCGGTTTTTGTATGCGGCAAATGGCAAAGCATCTCTGCCATACGATCTCAGCCTGCGGCTCAGCGCTTCTTGCTGCGCTTCTTCTTGCGCGGGGCAGAGCGGGCAGGGTTCTGGGTGGGAACAGAATCATTGGAGTGCTTCTGCTCCATCCGATATCTGGCGTAATTGGGAATCACAACCGCGATCACGATCAGCAGGATCCAGACCGGGATGCTGGGCTGCTCGTGGTTGGTGTTGAACAGAAACTGCATGACATTATCCATAGGGTGTTTTCCTTTCCGGCCCAGCAGGCCGCCAGAGGGCTTTTTACAGCCAGATGTTGCCGTCCTCGTCCGGTTTCATGGGCACGGCAATGATGAAGTCCACGATGGTCATAGCGGCAGAGAAACCACTCCAGAAGGTTGCCAGATACAGCAGGCCCAGCACCGGGCGCTTGGCATAGAACTGGTGGGCACCAAACGCACCCAGAATGCACAGGCGCATATATTTCTTGCGGCTGACACAGTGCTTTTCACGGTGTTCTTTCCAGTATAACAGGTGGTCGATGGTGTTCCAGATGATCCCATGATCCGGGTCCTTTACCCACTGTGTCTTTTCTTCCATTTACGATGTACCTCTTGTCTGAATTTTGTTCCAAAAGCAGAAAACCGCCCGCCGCAAGGGCGAGCGGTTTTCCTATTTGATTTTACAGGTTTCCGCAGAAAATTGCAAGTACCAATTAGGCGTTCTCAGCCATGGTCTTCATCTTGATCTGAGCGACCTCATCCTGGATCTCTTCCATCTTCTCCTTGGTCAGGGGATAGAACTTCATAGCGATCAGGTTGCAGACCAGGCCCAGCATGATCATGCCGTAAGCGCAGAAGACAACGCCGCCGCGCAGGCCCGGGGTAACAGGGTCACCCATAACGGGGTTGTGGTCGGTGTAGCCGCACATGCTGAACATGGCACCGGCGACCATGGGTGCGAAAGAGGAGACCAGCTTATCCACGAAGCTGAACAGGGTGCCCATCAGGCCGGGGACGTACTTGCCGGTACGGTAGACTTCGTAGTCGGCGCAGTCAGCGGTCATGGGGATAACGATGTTGCCGGAGATGCCCTGGAAACCAGCGGCGGTGATAGTCAGAACGAGGTAGAGGATCAGGAAGTAGCCCCAGTTCAGAGCGCCGGTAGCGGGGTTGGAGGTCATGGTGGTGGGATCACCGAGCAGCCACAGGGCTGCCAGTGCGCCGTTGATGACCAGACCACCCACAGAGCCGATCAGCATTGCCTTGCGCTGACCCAGACGGGTAGCAAAGAAGCTGATGAACACGAAGCACACGATGGTGCTGGGGATGGTCACCAGACCGGTAACGTTACTCTGCAGCAGGTTGGAACCGGCGATGCAGGCGAACATGGCGACCATGACGGCGCTGGACTTTGCAGAAGAACCCAGCTTATCGGTAGATGCGGACAGGACCAGCATCTGGATGGCACGGTTGTTCTTCAGGGTATCCCAGTAGTCCTTCAGGCCGACCTTGACGGGTTTGCCGGTACCGAAGAATTCAGAACGATCCTTGGGAGTGATGGAGATCACAGCGATCAGGGTGAAGCAGGCGGACAAGATGGCGGTCATCTTCCACATGGTATCGAAGAACTCCAGAGAAGTGTAGCCGCCCACATCGTTGTAACTGTTAGCAATACGAGGAACGATAATACCAATGATAGCAAACAGCAGGGTGTTGAACACGCCGTCGAAGGAAGCGAACATGGGGCGCTGCTTGGGGTCATTGGTCATGCAGCTCTGTGCAGACTTGGTAACAACACACTGGCAGGTGTAGCCCAGGTAGTAGACCATCAGAACGACCACATAGAAGGGGAAGCGCACGCCCTGAGGCAGCTTGTGGGTCACATGGAAGGCGATCCAGCTGGTGACGCACAGGATGATCTGACCGATCACAATGAACGGACGGTTCTTGCCGAACTTGCCGTTGGTCTTATCGACCATGAAGCCGACGAAGGGGTCGGTAACACCGTCCCAGATACGCATCATCATGGTCAGGGAAGAAGCGACCATCATGCCAACGCCGACCCAGCCCATCAGGTAGTAGGTAGCGTAGTTCATCAGGAACAGGTACGTATTGGTTGCGGTGTTGTTCAGTGCGTAGCCTGCGATACGCCACAGGGGAACGCGGTGGATGCCGTTGTGCTCATAGTCCTTATCATAGAACTTATCCGGCAGACTTCTGGTTTTTGCCATTTCATTCTCTCCTTTGTTCACACAGGAACATTCTCCGTTTTCTCCATGGGGCTTACAGCTGCCACTGCGTACCAGCCCGTCCGAAGCTTTATGTCTATATTATGAACGTTTTTTGATATATCTGTTAGTAATATTTTAAGGTAAAACAGGTCATTCTTACGATTATGGGAAAAATTTCACGAACGTGAAAAAATCTATTGTGCTTATTGCACAATCAATTGATATACTAGTATAGCACAACGCCAGTTAGCTGCCGCTATGTTCTGCGCCGGAGAACGGGTCTGCAAACACCAGAAAGGGCCCACGGCAAATGCCGCAGGCCCTTTCTGGCGCTAGGAGGTAAATGAATGAATAGAGGAAGATGTCAGATCAGGATGTCGCCGTTCTCATCGGCCTGCATGGGCAGTGCAATGAGAAGGTCGGTCACGCAGAGGAAGAAGGGCACCACGCTCCAGAAGAACAGGGTGTAGAAGGCCGCCAGCGCATACCGCTTTTCATAGTAGCGGTGGCCGCCGCACCAGCCCAGAAACAGGCAGAGCAGAAGGTACTTCTTCTTGTTCACCTTGTGCCTTACGCGGTTCTTTTTCCAATCGTGATACTTACCAATGAGGCCCGGGCTCTTCTCCTTTTCGAGATCGATGCCGGCTTCCAGCTTGGCATCCTGCAGCGCCAGCTCCGCCTTGATAAAGTCATCCCGGGTCAGCTCCTCGCCGGTCTCCAGCTTGTGGAACACATCGTCCGTTACCTGCTGGCGGCTGCCGGTGCCGTAATAGCCGGTGCTCCAATCGTCCTTTTCCTCGTCGTAGTGCTCCACATCGCCCAGCAGCTCGCCGGTGGTGGGGGCCTTTTCCGGGGCCTCAGCGGCGGGGGCCGGGGTGATCTCAGGGGTCTGGTTCAGCTTGTTTTCTTCTGCCATAGTGGTATTCCTTCCGGGTCTCAGGGTATCAGAAAGTCCTGCGGCAGAGGATGGCCCGCCGCAGGACATTTCCGGTTACGATGCAGGACAGCGGCGCTGTCCCGGATTCAAAATTTCCGCAGGGAGATGGTTGGCATTAAGCCTGCTTTGCAGCAGCCTCAGCCTTGATGCGGCCGATCTCAGCCTGGATCTCTGCCATCTTCTCCTTGGTCAGGGGATAGAAGTGCATAGCCACAACGTTGCACAGCCAGCCAACGATGGGCAGCAGGACGAAGCAGCCGATGGTTGCCCAGAAGATGCCGTCAGAGTACGGAGTCATGGTGTCGGGCAGAGCATCCTTGAAGCCGACCATGGAGTAGAACAGAGCCACAACGGTAGCAGCCAAAGAGGAGACCAGCTTATCCACGAAGCTGAACAGGGTGCCCATCAGGCCGGGAACGTACTTACCGGTACGATAGACCTCGTAGTCAGCGCAGTCAGCGGTCATGGTGATAACGATGGAGGAGGACAGTGCCTGCACGCCGGACCATGCGATGACCAGCAGCACGAAGATCAAAGCGGTGGTGGTCCAGCCGGTGAACAGGGTGCCCCAGGTGTCAGGACGGATCAGGCGGAATGCGGGCAGAGAGAACTTGGAAGCATCGCCCTTGGGGTTGAAGAAGAACAGGAACAGGGTGATGGCGATGGAGCCGATGATGCCGCCCCAGGTACCCACCAGCATGGATGCCTTCTGGCCCATCTGACGAGCGATCTTGTTCATCAGCAGCAGAGAAATCAGGCAGATGGGGATAGAGGTGATCTGAGAGTAGCTGGAGAATGCGGCATAGTTGCCGAAGATGATGCCGAACAGGCAGATCATAACGGTAGCGTTGCTCTTGGTGGACATGAACAGCTTATCGGTAGATGCGGAGACCACCAGCATCTGGATGGCACGGTTGTGAGCCAGGGTGTCAACGTAATCCTTGATGCCGACCTTCTGGGTGGTGCCCAGACCGAAGTACTTCGGATTGTCCTTACGCCACAGGGCGATGATGGCGCAGACTGCAAAGACAGCGGACAGGCCGCCGAACATCAGCTGCATGGTAGTGAACAGGCCGGGGTTGTAGAAAGCGGACAGGCTGCCGCCGGACTTCTCCACGATGCCTGCCAGAGCAGGGTTCTGTGCCACCAGAGAAGCGATCTCGGCAGCGTTGGCCTCGGCAGTCAGGGTGAACTTGGGCACCAGGACATCGGTGACAATGATGGGGAACATGATGTTCATCAGAACAATGTTATACACAGTATCGCACATTGCGAAGATGGGGCGCTGCTTGGGATCGTTGGTCAGGCAGGTCTGAGCAGACTTGGTGACAACGCACTGGCAGGTGTAGCCAATGATGTAGATCATGTAGATGATGATGAACGCAATAAAGCGGACACCAGTGCCCATCTTGGGGATGAAGTTGAACATCACGAAGGTGGTGGCGAACATGATGATCTGACCGATGGCAATGAACGGACGGTTTTTGCCGAACTTGCCGTTGGTCTTATCGACCATCATACCAACGAACGGGTCGGTGACACCGTCCCAGACACGCATGATGGTAACAATAGAACCGGCCAGCACGGATGCCAGACCGACGATACCGATCAGGAAGTAGCTGATGTAACCGACCACGACCATGTAGGTGTTGGTGGAGGTGTTGTTCAGAGCGTACATCATGATCTCCCACATTTTCGCTCTGTGGATGCCGTTTTCTTCAAGCGGCTGTTTGACCTTTGCCATAGAGAAGCTCTCCTTTCAATTCTGCGGCCGGTGTGCTGCCACTCACTCCGGCCTTTCATTCGGTCCCCCGTGGGCTGCGGCTGCCACATCGCGAACCGGGGGATTTTTATGTATACATTATGAACTATCCCTCAAATTTCTGTTAGTAAAATTTTGTGGGAAAACAGGACAATTTTACTCTCCTTGGGCGAAATCAACAGTTTTAAAAAACAGCGTTCGTCATTTTGCACATGATTGTAAGATACTAGTACAGCACATTCCACAAAAAAGACTTGTATTCCAACCGCGCGCAAAAAAAGAATACAAGGAAAGTGCGGAAATATCCAAAAAATTTTCTAGTTGTTCCGCGCGGCGGCCTATTATAATAGGTATAGCATCTGCGGCTCTGTGGCATGGGCCGCTGCGTTCAAAAGAAAAGGAGAAAACACTATGGCAGTGAAAGCATCCGAGCGTGTAAAGCGCTACCAGAACCCCAACGGCCCCACCATCAGCACTGTGGAGCGCAAGGTCATCGAGCAGAACGGCCTGTATTTCAAGGACATCGACGGCACCGGCACCGTCAGCGCAGTCAACGACTGGCGCTTGACCCCGGCTGAGCGCGCCGAGGCCTATGTCAAGGTTCTGACCACCAGCGAGAAGATCGGCCAGATCTTCACCTCCGACTGGCGCATGGGCCCCAAGTATCCTTCCCCCCGTCTGGCAGCCAACGGCCACAAGCCCGTGGCGGACGAGAGCGGCCTGCTGGACGAGGCACCCGTGAACGTCTCCGACAGCATCTTCGGCTCCCAGTCCCTGCCCAGCACCTCTGACATGGTCAAGAAGAGCTTCAACCGCCACGTCATCCTGCGCGAGAGCCCCACGCCCGAGGATCTGGCAGATTACCTGAACCAGCTGCAGTATCTGACCGAGACCTGCGATCACTTTGTTCCCATGCAGGTCATGTCCAACAGCCGCAACGAGAACGGTGAGGTCGTGTTCGGCATGAACGATGCCACCGGCGTGTTTGCCACCTATCCCGGCACCCTGGGCATTGCTGCTGCCGTCAAGGGCACCGCACGCATCGACATCATCGACAAGTTTGCCGACACCATCCGCCGCGAGTGGAATGCCTGCGGCCTGAAGAAGGGCTACATGTACATGGCCGACTGCGTCACCGACCCCCGTTGGCAGCGCACCTTCGGCACCTTTGGCGAAGATCCCGCACTGATCGAGGAGATCTTTGACCACCTGATCCCCGGCATCCAGGGCGGCAGCAACGGCGTTACCCCCGAGGGTGTTTCCATGACCGTGAAGCACTTCCCCGGCGGCGGTGCCCGTGAGAACGGCTTTGACCCCCACTATGCAGCAGGCCAGTGGAACATCTACGCCACCCCCGGCTCCCTGCAGAAGTACCACATCCCGGCATTCCGCGCCGCCATCCGCCACAATGCCGAGTCCATCATGCCCTACTACTCCAAGCCCAGCGCCGAGAAGAGCGCTCCGCAGGAGGACTTCAACGGCAACCCCATCGAGCTCCAGCCCTACGGCTTTGCCTACAACAAGGTGTTCATCGACGGCCTGCTGCGCGGCCAGATGGGCTTCAAGGGCTACATCAACTCCGACACCGGCATCGTCCACAACATGTGCTGGGGCGTTGACATGCTGGACGAGCCCGAGCGCATCGGCTATGCTGTCACCCAGAGCGGCGTGGACCTGATCTCCGGCCTGCTGGACAACGAGCTGGGCGAGGAGAGCTACGCCCGCGGCACCAACGACTACTACGACACCCACGCGGTGCCCGCCGGCTTCAAGAAGGAAGATCTGGTGCTGACCGATGCCAGCCTGAACCGCGCTGTCAGCCGCACCCTGACCGAGCTGTTCCGTCAGGGCATGTTCGAGGACACCTACGCTGATCCCAAGAAGGCCGCTGAGGTCGTTGCCACCAAGGCCGACTGGGAGGAAGCTTCCCGCGTGCACCGCGAGTCCGTTGTCCTGCTGAAGAACGACGGCACCCTGCCCCTGAAGGACGGCACCAAGGTCTACGCTGAGGCCTTTGGCAAGAGCGCCGAGGCCGGTGAGGCCGCCACCAAGGCCCTGCGCGAGATGCTGGGCAATGTCACTCTGGTGGACACCCCCGATGAGGCCCAGGTGGCCCTGCTGATGGTCAGCCCCCAGTCCGGTGCATACTTCAACGCCACCCCGGGCTACCTGGAGCTGGACATCTGCGAGGACAAGACTGTCTGCAACGTGGATGAGAGCGGCAAGCCCACCACCGAGACCCACAAGGAGACCACTCTGGTGGGCGCAAACCGTCTGGCCGGTATCGCCGCTGCGGTCCACGCACACGGCGGCAAGGTCGTTTCCAACATCAACTGCCCGCTGGCCTGGGAGGTCGGCAATGTGGAGAAGGTCTCCGATGCTCTGACCGTCGGCTTTGACACCTACCCCTCCGCAACGCTGGATGTGATGTTCGGCCGCTTTGCTCCCGTTGGCAAGCTGCCCCTGACCCTGCCCAAGGGCGACGAGGTGCTGGCTGTGAACGCGGACGGTGTCTGCATCAGCCCCAACGACGTGCCCGGCTTTGCAAAGGATGCCTACATGCCCGACAGCATGAAGGACGAGAACGGCAAGGCTTACGCCTACCGTGATGCCGCAGGCAACTACTACGAGATGAACTTCGGCCTGACGTTCTGAGGGCAGCCCTCTCCGTCTCGCTCAAACCAAAGGAGACACTTTCCATGGCACAAACACAGAAAAAACAGCAGGATATGGGCACGGGTGACGTGAAAAAGCTCCTGCTTCAGCTGATGATCCCTGCCGTTGTGGCGCAGGTGGTCAACCTGCTGTACAACATCGTGGACCGCATCTACATCGTCAAATCCTTCAGGCTGGCACGCTCACGAACCTGATTGATCCAGT
>OKRZ01003510.1_pt1 | contig 10564 bp, 3 predicted proteins | sample 1601141 | NCBI WGS metagenome assembly OKRZ01 (sample SAMEA3541524, study PRJEB24748) | human gut metagenome | biome: human gut; feature: human-associated habitat; material: faeces | place: China | collected 2012
GCTCAAGCAACTCAATATTTCTATTTGTTGTTAGAAATCGGCTCATACTTTCAAGCCTTGCAGCCGCAGAACGCACTGCTCTCGATGGTCGTAACAGTGCTGGCGAGCGTTGCTTCCGTCAGCTTCGAGCATTCCAAGAACGCGTCAGCACCAATCGTTTCAACGCCGGGGGCAATGGAGACCTTCTCCAAATTCTTGCAGTAAATGAATGCGCCGCCAAGGCGCTTCACATTACCTGGAATGGTAATCGAGGTCAGCCCGCTCTCACGGAACGCGGCATCCCCTATTTCCTCCAAACTTTCCGGCAGTTCCACCGATTGGAGCTTGGACGCTCCACAGAAAGCATTCGCGCCAATTTTCTTCAAGCCATCGGGGAGCGTCAGCGAACGGAGTTCTCCATTATAATAGAATGTCCAGTCCGCGATTTCGGTCACATTTGCCGGGATGACAACTTCAGCAATCGGAACTCCTCGGAATGCTTCTTCTCCGATCGTGGTCAGCGAATCCGGAAGATTGATTTCTTTCAGCGCATAGCAATGCGCAAACGCAAGTCCACCAATGTTCGTTACCCCATCCGGTAGATGAATACTTTCCAGCGACTTGCATTCTGCAAATGCATTATAGTCGATTCTCGTCACGCTGTCCGGAATGTCAATAGTTTTCAGGGACGTGCAGCCCTTAAAACCATGCACGTCCGTAATGTTCTTCGGCAAAACGACCGTAGTCAGGGACGTGCATTCCGTGAAGCATCCGCCTTCCATGCGGAAAACCTGCGGCGGCAGAATCGCCGTCTCCAGATTTTCGCAGTTTGCAAATGCATACTCCATCATGTCAAAGTCCGTTGATGTGATTTCCACAGACTTCAGCTGATGGCAATATGCAAATGCAAAGCTTCCAACGTGAAGACCCGGCTGCGAAAGTTTCAGCGATGTAATGCCGGAATTGTAGAATGCATTTCGTCCAATCAACTCTAATTTTTCCGGGAAGTTGATATCCGTTAGTGCTGTGCAGTTTTCAAAAGCATAAGAATCAATGACAGTGCAGCTTTCCGGCAGCGTGACACTCGTTAAACCTTTTCTGCTCTTGAACGCCCCTTCGCCAATCTTTGTGATGCCGTCACGAACAGTTACATGCCCTGTAATCGACGCATTCACAAATACGATGCTGTTTTCCTGTGTATCATATAAGATGCCATCTTCGGACACATAACGCACAGAGCCAAACGCAGTCGTTATCGTCTTCAAACTGCTCGGCCAACTGCCATGGATACTCTCCAGCTTAGCAGGCAAGTGTAGAGTTTCCAGTGAACGACATCCTTCCACAACGCCGTTCATCATGTGGGTTAAACCACTCGGCAAATTCACGGTGCGTAAAGAGTAGCAGGTTGCAAATGTTCCCGACATAAATGTGATGCCTTCAGGCACGGTTATTTCTGTTAAGCTATCGCAGGAGCGGAATGCGCTGTCGCCCAAGTACTTCAAGCCTTCCGGCAGTACCACATTTTCCAGTTGTGTACAATAGGCAAATGCCGCACCATCTATTGTTATCAAGCCTTCGGGGAAGTTTACCTCCTTTAATTCATTACAGAACTCAAATGCGTAGTTCCCAATTTTCTGCAAAGAATCCGGCAGTTGAACAGATGTTATCGCATGTTCCTTAAACACATCACCGGCAATGCGCACCGTGCCGTCACGAATCACTACATCCCCCGACACATCCGGCAGGGCATAGCGCAGTGTTTGCGCAGGAATGTCGTAAAGCAGACCGTCCACTATCTCATAGTTTGGATTTCCTTCGGCTACATACAGCGATGTCAGCGCTGAACAGTCTGTGATGAATGAGTCGCCAAGGCTGGTTACATTAGCCGGTATCGTAAGCGACGTCAAGCCAGAAGATGCAAACGCTCTCCACCCAATCGTCGTCAGTGTGTCTGGCAATGTAATTTGCTTCAGCATGGTGCAGCTACCAAAGGCCGATTGCCCAATTTCCACCACACTGCCAAGTGTAATCTCCTGCAAGTTTTCCTGTCCCCAGAAACCGTCATCCGAAATGATTTTCAAGCTCTGCGGCAGACTTACGCTCACAAGCGTGCGAATGTAGCCTTTCTCATAATCAAAATACGCTTTAAATGCCGAGTCCCCAATCACTTCAATCCCTTCGCTGACAACAACGTGCGTCAGAATCGGGCTGCGGAGGTTTTCAATCGCATAGACAGGGTATCCGTCAATCACTGCCGGAACAACCGTCTCCGGCAGCGTGCCCGTGTAGCCTGTAATATACGCTTTGTCCCCTTCAAGGCGATAGGTAAACGATGTGCTTTCACTGGCATAGCGCACCCCGTGTGCGCTCGCCCACAGCTGCGCCGGGCTGCCATCCTGCACCACAAGGCACAGGGCATCATTCACTGCTTCAAACGCATGGTCGCCGATTGTCTCCACCTGCGTGCCAATGGTGATACTGCGCAGATTTTGGCAGTAGGCAAACGCATAGTCCGCAATGGTGGTCACGTTTTCGTCAATCACGAAATCTGTCCCTGCGCGCCGCGCCGGATAGAGCAGCAGCGTTTTGCCCGCCGCGTCCAGCAGGACGCCGTCACAAACCTGCAAATACACACTTTCCGCTTCCACGCGCACTTCTTGCAGGTACTTGCAGTTTGCAAAGGCGTTTTCCGCAGTACCGACCACGGGCAGCCCGTTATGCACAGCCGGAAGCACCAGCAGCACTGCGTTTTCATCGCAGCCGCTGACAAGATAGCCATCCTGCGCGGCATTGAGCGTGTAGGAAATCTCCTGATCCGCCGCGGCAAAATTCACGCCCTGTGACGTGGCTGCTTTTTCAGCGGCAGACCCCTTCCAGCCGCGGATGGTCAGATTCGCACAGTTTGCAAAAGCATCCGCCGCGATTTCCTCCACGTCCGGCCAGAGCAGGATGTCCGTCAGCGTACTGCATCCTTCAAACGCCGCATTTTCAATGCGCCGCACCGTGCGCGGCAGGGTAACTTTCGTCAGGCTTTCATTGCCGCCGAATGCCCTTGCGCCAATTTCCACAATGCCGTCCGGCAGTTCGATTTGGGTCAGCGCAGTGCAGTGTTCAAACGTATTCACCGGGATTTTCGTCAACGCGGCGTCCCACTGAACTTCCCGCAGGGCGGCACAGTTCATCCATGCGCCGTTGCCCAGCGTCGTGACGCTCTTGGGCAGCTTCAGCATCTGAATCCCAGTGCCAGAAAAAGCAGACGAACCAATCGTGTTCAAATTTTCCGGCAGGACGATGCTTTCCAGCGTGCCAATGCCCGCAAACACATACGCACCGATTCTGGTCAGGCTCTCCGGGAAGATGATTTCCGTCAGGGCCGTATTTTCAAACGCATTTGCTTCTATGGTTTGCAGATACTTGCTCCATGTCACCGTTTTCAGCGACGTGCAGCCGCTGAACGCCGACGCAGAAACGGTATAGAGGCGCTCCGGCATCTGGAATTCCGTCAATGAAACGTCATTCCGGAACGCCGCTGCACTCAGGCTCGTTACGCTGTCCGGAATATGCACGCTTTCCAGTGCCGTGCAGTTCTGGAACGCCTTTGTGCCGATGTTCGACAGCGAATCATCAAACGACAGCGATTGCACCGCCGTGCAGCCTTCAAATGCCGATTCGCCAACAGACGTCACGCCCGTGAACGCATTGGGCGAAACAAGCGACGTGCAGCCCTTGAAGAATCGGTCAGGAATCGCCGTCAGCGTACCTTCACCGAAATTCACCGTCTTCAAGCCCGTTGCATTTTCAAACATGCCTGCCTGATAATCGCTGAAAATCGGCGAGAAAGTCAGCGTTTCCAGATAGCGCAGGTTTTTGAGTGCGCCATCATCAATCTGTGTCAGCGTTTCCGGCATGACAAAGCTTTGCTGCGGTGCGCTGGCAGCATAAGTCAGCAGCCGCGTGGCATCTGCCGTCATCAGTGCACCTTGCTGCACCTGAAAATGCGTGTTTCCCTCTGCCAGCTGGAAAGCCGTCAGCGCCGTGCAGTCACGGAATGCATCCGCGCCAATCAGGTTCAGCGACTTCGACAGCGGCATCGAAGTCAGCGCAACACAGCCGTCAAAGGCTTCCGCGCCAATCATCGTAATATCGCCATCAATCTGAATGGATTCCAGTCTTTCGCAGCCCTGAAATGCGCGGTCAGGAATGACCGTCACACCAGCCGGAATTTCCAATGATTTTATTTTATAACAATACTGGAATGCGCCTTCCCCGATGGATTCGAGCTTTTCAGGCAGACGACCATCGCCCCACGCCCTCCCCATATTCCAGCATCCAGCGAACGCGCTTTTACCGATTTTGGTCACGTTTTTGCCGATGCACTGCTCAACACTATAATCTCTCGCAGAGCCGTAGCCCCAGCAGTTCACAAAGGCTTCGTCCGGAATTTCTGTCAGTGAATCAGGGATTTCCAAGAAGTGCATTTGTAAACATGCCGCAAATACGCCCTCGCCCATTTTCGTCAGCTTCTGCGGCATCCGAACCGCATCAAGATAGGCGCTGCCTGCAAAGGCTTCCTTACCAAAGGTGGTTACATTGTCCGGAATGTAAAATTCCTTGCCGATGCCCGACGGCATATCATAAAACGCGCGGTCGCCGATCGTCGTGACCGGATACCCTTCAATCTCCTGGGGAATAAGCACTTTGCTTCTCAGCAGTTCTTTATTATATCCTGTAATCGTCGCTTCCCCATTCTGAATCTCATATGTATAGTACTCTGCCGGGTCTGCAACAAGCACATATGCGTGCATGTAAATCCAATAATCGACATTCGGTTTTTTTATGCGTAGTTCTACACGAACCATTTCATTGTTGGAAAGAGTAATGCTACCTTTTCCATCAAATTCGACACAGGTTCCCGTTGGCTCATAGGTATAGCTTTCCGTGCGGCCTTCACCATATTCGTCATCATAGTAAGTACAGCCATGACCATCCGTATAGGCAAAACACCATGACCATCCCTCTTTATCCACAATGAAGCCTTCCGGAACGTCATAGCTAAAGTGGATTGTTTCCCCCGGCTGGGCAAAAATGACACGCTTCCCTTCCAAATCCACTTTCTCTTCGCGCGTTTCTGCGCAAGCAACTGTCGTTGCCAGCGCAAAAAGAAGCAAGAACAGTCCGAATGTGACTTTCCAACGTTTCATGTGCAATTCTCCTCCATCCGCTTTTTTCCTGTTGCAAACTGCCAGTTTTCCATATTTATTATACGCAGGTTTTCCCAGCTTGTCAACATGATTGGTAATCGTTTCTTGACAATTTCTTCTGAATATAGTATTAGCATCTTATTGATTTGACGGTGCATGACATAGCATTCGATTTAGTTTCTGTATTTTCCCTTAATTTTCTTGATTCTTCTATTGACTTTTTCTTGAAATTGCTGTATGCTGGAAATCGAGAAAGGGGTTGATACGCATGAAATCCAAGAAACTTTTGACGATTACCCTGACCAGTCTGCTGATCGGAAGCTGTCTGGTCCTACCCGCACTGGCGGACAGCGCGGACGCTCCAAGCGGCGGAAATGTCGCGACTTACGAAATTTCCGCAAACGTAAAACGCATTGATGAATATGCGTTTGCAAACAGCACGAGCCTTGTCAGCGTGAAAATTCCTGATTCTGTAACTGCCATCGGGGATTACGCCTTCTCGGGCTGCACGAGCCTGAAAGAGATCACGATTCCCAGCAGCGTGACAGAGATTGGCGCGCACGCATTCGATGGATGCACGGCGCTGGTGAAGGTGGATGGGCTTGAGAATGTAACGAATCTCAGTGACTTCACGTTCTACAACTGCACATCACTGCAAGATGTTGGAGATTTGACTTCTTTGACGAGCATTGGCGAATCTGCTTTTGCAGGCTGCAAATCACTGACGCAACTCGGTGATATGCCCCATCTGAAAAGTATCGGCGCGTCTGCTTTTTCATACGCCATCAGTTGGGACGATGAACCGGAGCAGCATTATTACTGCGATTCACTGAAGCGTATTGGCGACATTTCTAATGTCGAACAAATCGGTGATTCAGCCTTTTTCAGCTGCGCGTCTTTAGCAGAAATCGGAAGTTTGCAGCATGTCACAACAATTGGGGATTGGGCTTTTGGGTATTGCACTTCACTCAAAGAAATCAGCAGCTTAGACAATATTAAAAAGATTGGCAGATGGGCTTTCTACAATTGTCAGTTGAATACGCTTGAAATCGGAGGAAATGACGTCCACATTGGGGCGGAAGCATTTTTCAGTTGCAATTCTCTTGCAAGCATCGAGGGCTTAAGCAACGTAACAAGCATCGGCAGCGGTGCTTTCGAGTCCTGCGCCATGACCACCATTAGCGGTCTAACGAACATTTCTGCCATTCCGGATAGCGCATTTGCCAGCTGTACCAATCTGCAAAGCGTAGAAGGTTTAGGGAATGTGACGAGCATTGGCGCATACGCATTCTCCAGATGCTATGCGTTGGAAACACTTGATAACACCGATAATGTGACCACCATTGGTGCTTACGCTTTCAGAGATTGTGAATCGCTCATATCCATGGAGCATTTGAGCAATGTAACAAGTATTGGCGATAGTGCTTTTGTAGGCTGCACCTCCTTGGTTCGGGTTGGTGATATGCCCCATTTGGAAAGCATCGGCGACTCTGCCTTTGGGGTTTCCAGCCGTTGGATTCCGGACGAAGGCATGTCAAAAGACTATGCCTGTGCGTCACTGGAAAGCATCGGAGATCTCAGCAGCGTTACTTCCATCGGCGAAAACGCCTTCTATCAGTGCACTTCGCTGAAAACCGTTGGCAGTCTCAGCAGCGTTACTTTCATCGGCGCAAATGCGTTCAAGCAGTGTACTTCCCTGCAAAGCATCGGGGAACTCGGCAGTGTTACACGCATAGCGTATGGTGCCTTCTACGGCTGTGAATCACTGACCAGCATTAGCGGCTTGGAAAAGCTGACCGTCTTGAATCGAGAGACATTCCGCAATTGCAAATCGCTGAAAACCGTTGGTGATTTAAGCAGTGTGACAAGCATCAGCGAGAAAGTGTTTGATGGCTGCACTGCGCTAACCACAGTTGGCGATTTAAGCAGCTTGAAGGTCGTTCCTGACAGGCTGTTCTTCTATACGTCAAATCTGGTTTCGGTTGGCGATTTGAGCAGCGCCACCAGCATTGGAGAGAGCGCATTCTCTGGCTGCCGCAAACTGACGAGCATCGGAGACATGTCCAATGTTCGTACCATCGGCGAGTCTGCATTTTCGTCCTGTAATGCGCTAACAAGCATCGGTTCCCTGCCCAATGTTCGCACCATTGGCAACTATGCGTTTTCTGGCTGCAAAACATTGACCAGCCTTGATGAGATGCCCATGCTGGATAGCATTGGCAGTAGTGCATTTTCGGGCTGCAGTATGCTGGCAAGTCTTGGTGAAATGCCCATACTAAAAAGCATTGGCAGTAGTGCATTTGAGAGTTGCAGCAAACTGACGAGCCTTGATGGAATGCCCATGCTGGATAGCATTGACACCGGTGCATTCGCTTACTGCACCACCTTAACCAACGTCGAAATTCTGGCAAATGTAACGACACTCGGAAGCCATACCTTCTACGGCTGCAAATCGCTAAAAACCATTGGTGATTTAAGCAAAGTTACAGTCATCGACTCCTCCACATTCGCTTCCTGCAGCGCATTAGAGAGCGTAGGCGATGTGAGCAGCGTAACTTCAATTGGTTATGCCGCATTTGAGGGTTGCTCTTCGCTTGTGCGTGTCGGCAACATGAGTAATGTCGAATCCATTGATTCTAACGGTTTTGCAAATTGCAGCGCCTTGGAACGCATTGATGAACTGGACAAGATCACCAGTATCGGTCAGTATGCATTTATGGGCTGTACTGCACTGAAGAGTATCGGTTCCCTGCGCAACTTGAAAACTATCGGGCAAGGTGCTTTTAACGGCTGCAGTGCACTGGAGCATGTTGACGATTTGTACAGCTTGACGCGCTTGGAATCCGATGTTTTCTCACACTGTGTATCGTTAATCAGCGTTGACTGGTCTGACAAACTAACCGTCATTGGGAGTAGTGCATTCTTTGGCTGCAAAACGCTTGTCAGCATTGGTGATTTAAGCAATGTTGCAAGCATTGGAGGTTCTGTCTTTAGGGACTGCATCGCGCTGAAATCAATCGGCAATATGCCCAAATTGGAATCAATTGGGGTGGAGTGCTTCATGGGATGCACTGCGCTGGAAACCGTCGGTGATTTAAGCAGCCTGAAAGAGATTCCCTCTGAGACGTTTGAGGGCTGCACTTCCCTGCTGAGCGTCGGCGACCTGAGCAATGTAACCGCTATCAGACAATACGGGTTTTCTGGCTGCACAAAACTGGCCTCAATTCCGAATCTGGGCAGTTTGGAAAGCGTCGATCAATCTGCCTTCTCCGGATGCGAGTCGCTTGCATTGTTGGGCAATCTTCGCAAGCTAACGAGTTTTGGCTACCCGTCTTTCGATAACTGCCCGAACCTTGTCCTGGAAGTCCTGCCGGACTCCGCCGCTGAGCAGTACGCAAAGAGCTACAACATGCGGTACACCTACATTACGGAGTAATTCTCACATCACTTGGTTCTTCGCGGAATCTTGGAGGCAACCAGCAAGATTCCGTGAAGAGCCTTTTTTGCACCATTTCGTCCACATCCACATCCATGTTGATATGTGCCGTTGGATTTCGCAGAACTAAGAGGCATACCATTTCGACTGTTGCTTCATTTTCCAAGGAAAGTTCTTTCACTTTCTGACCGCTCACTGGAACAGGGAATGCAAACACCATATTCCTGATGCAGCTGCCGTCCTTCTGCTTTTCCAGGTACAGACCAATGCCCAGCCACAAGTACGCACAAATTGATTACTGGGGCACAAGAAGCAACACAGCTCACCTGAAAGTAACTGCTTGAAAATTAGAGTGCACTGTATTATAATTTAGATGTAACATCCTAATTTGAACTATTGGGGGTGCTGCGATGCTGACAAAAGAAGAAATGCCCGCTTGCCCGGTAGCAACTACCGTGGCGCTGATTGGAAGCAAGTGGAAGTTGCTTATCATACGAAATCTGCTGGCTCGTCCGTGGCGGTTCAATGAACTGAAAAAGGACTTGGAGGGAATCAGCCAAAAGGTGCTGACAGACAGCCTGCGCTCGATGGAAGCCGATGGTATCATTACCCGTACAGTCTATCCCGAGGTGCCGCCGAGGGTGGAATATGCGCTGACCGAACTTGGCAAAAGCCTGAAACCCATTCTGGATTCCATGCGGGCATGGGGCGAAGCATATAAGACTAAACACTAAAAACCCGAAGCAGTACCTTTCCAGTGCTGCTTCGGGTTTTCCTTATGTTGAAGTTAAATCATTCCCAAATGCTTCAATCTCGATATGTTTTTCCCTCTCGAAGTTTGGACAATGCACATACCGTTTCCACATGTTCCGTTCCCGGAAACATATCCACCGGCGTTGCCCATTCCGCCTGATATCCGCCGTCCACCAGCACGCGCAAGTCCCTTGCGAGGGTCTCCGGGTTGCAGGAAACGTACACAACCCGCTTTGGTTTCAGCATCAGCAGACTTTGCAGGAACTTCTGGTCGCTGCCGGCGCGGGGCGGGTCCATCATCACCACGTCGGGCGCGTTTCCCTCCTTGGCAAGCTTCTGCATGAAGCGCCCTGCGTCGTCGCAGAGGAAGCGCGCGTTCTCCACGCCGTTGCGGCGGGCGTTCTCTTTCGCATCGCGGATGGCATCGGCATTCAGCTCCACGCCGATGAGCTGCTTGCAGCCGTCCGACGCGCACAAGCCAATCGTACCCGTACCGCAGTAGGCGTCCAGCAGGGTTTCTGCGCCTGTCAGCTGCGCCGCGTCAATCGCCGTGCGGTAGAGGACTTCGCATTGCTTCGCGTTCACCTGATAAAAGCTCTGCGGACTGATGCGGAAGCGCTTGCCGCACAGTTCATCCTCCATGTACCCCTCGCCATAGAGGGTAATTTCCTTCGTGCCTAGCACCATGCTGGTTTCGCGCTGATTGCAGTTCAGCACCACGGTCGTGATTTCCGGGTAGCGCTGAATCAGCTCCTGCACAAATGCCTTTTTCCCCGGAAATTCAAGGCTTGTTGCCACCAGCACGACCATAATCTGCCCCGTCACATGCCCCGTGCGGATGAGGATATGGCGTAGGAAGCCGCGGTGCGTGTACTCGTTGTAGATGCGCAGCTTGTAGGCAGGCAGCATGGCGACGATGGTCTGGATGATGCGGTCAGCGCGGCGATCCTCAATCAGGCAGTGCCGCACGGGCACGACGCGGTGCGTCCCCATGGCGTACACGCCGCTGATGGGCTTGCCCGCCTTGTCCACAGCCAGCACGGCATGAACCTTGTTGCGGTAGTGGAACGGGTCGTCCATGCCCAGGATCGGGCGGACTTCGCAGATTCCGTCCAGCAGTTCCGCCACGCGCTGCTGCTTCCATTGCAGCTGCTCCGCGTAGGACAGGCGGGGCAGCTGGCATCCGCCGCCTTTT
>OKRZ01003526.1_pt1 | contig 10533 bp, 8 predicted proteins | sample 1601141 | NCBI WGS metagenome assembly OKRZ01 (sample SAMEA3541524, study PRJEB24748) | human gut metagenome | biome: human gut; feature: human-associated habitat; material: faeces | place: China | collected 2012
GGCACCGTGGTGCCGTATTACGACGCCAACGGTAAGGCGCACAAGCTGCCGACCGATTTCAACGAAGGCGAGTCCGATAATAAAATCTCCCGCCGCCAGAAGATGGTGGGCTACAGCTTCTCCCATCAGTTCGATGACACCTTTACCGTGCGGCAGAACCTGCGCTATGCCGATGTGCATACGCTCTATCGTTCGGTATACGGCAACGGCTATGTCGCGCCGGGCTACATGAATCGCGCCTACGTGCGCTCCGACGAGCACCTGAACACCTTCACCGTCGATACCCAGCTGCAGTCTGATTTCGCCACCGGCGCGGTCAGCCATACGCTGCTGACCGGCGTGGACTACTCGCGGATGCGTAACGATGTGGATGCCGACTACGGGACGGCGGATCCTATCAGCATGAGCAATCCGCAGTACGGCAATCCGAATATTCAGGTCACCTTCCCGTACGCGGTCCTCAACCGGATGGAGCAGACCGGCCTGTACGCGCAGGATCAGATGGAGTGGGATAAATGGGTGATGACCCTGGGCGGCCGTTACGATTACGCCACGACCTCAACGTTAACCCGCGCCACCAACAGCCTGGCGGAGAATCACGACCAGCAGTTCAGCTGGCGCGGCGGCATCAACTACCTGTTCGATAACGGCATCTCTCCGTACTTCAGCTACAGCGAATCGTTTGAACCGGTATCGGGTTCCAACAGCCGCGGCCAGCCGTTCGATCCGTCGCGCGGTAAGCAGTATGAAGCCGGCGTGAAATACGTGCCGAAAGATATGCCGGTGGTGGTCACCGCGGCGGTCTATCAGCTGACCAAAGACAAGAACCTGACGGCTGATCCGGCTAACCAGGCGTTCAGCATCCAGACCGGCGAGATCCGCTCCCGCGGCCTTGAGCTGGAGGCGAAGGCGGCGGTGAACGCCAATATTAACGTCACCGCGGCCTACAGCTACACCGATGCGGAGTACACTCACGATACGGTGTTCAACGGCAAACGTCCGGCGGAAGTGCCGCGTAACATGGCCTCCCTGTGGGCGGATTATACCTTCCACGAAACCGCGCTGAGTGGTCTGACGATTGGGGCCGGGGCGCGCTATATCGGTTCAACGGTCAGCTACTACAAAAATGACACCAGCACCGGTAAGAAAAATGATGCCTTTAGTGTGGCCGGTTATGCGCTGATGGATGCGACGGTGAAATACGATCTGGCGCGCTTTGGCCTGCCGGGATCGTCGGTCGGCGTCAACGTCAACAACCTGTTCGACCGCGAATATGTCTCCAGTTGCTACAGCGAATACGCCTGCTACTGGGGCGCCGGACGTCAGGTCGTCGCCACCGCCACCTTCCGTTTCTAACCACCTACGGGCGCGGTTCGCCGCGCCCTCTATCAGGTTATCGCTATGCAGGAACAGACTCCGCACGCAGAAACCACCTTCGCGCTGGATCGCGTCACTTTCCGTGTGCCTGGCCGCACATTGCTCCATCCGCTCTCGCTCACCTTCCCGACCGGAAAAGTCACAGGCCTGATCGGCCATAATGGCTCCGGCAAATCGACGTTACTGAAAATGCTTGGCCGTCATCAGCCGCCCTCCGCAGGCGAAGTGCTACTGGACGGGCAGCCGCTGGAGAGCTGGGGCAGCAAAGCCTTTGCCCGCAAAGTGGCCTATCTGCCGCAGCAGCTGCCGGCGGCCGAAGGTATGACGGTGCGCGAGCTGGTGGCGATCGGCCGCTATCCATGGCACGGCGCGCTGGGTCGCTTTGGCGCAGCGGACCGTGAGAAAGTAGAAGAGGCGATTGCGCTGGTGGGGCTGAAGCCGCTCGCTCATCGTCTGGTGGACAGCCTCTCCGGCGGTGAACGCCAGCGGGCGTGGATCGCCATGCTGGTGGCGCAGGATAGCCGTTGTCTGTTGCTCGACGAACCGACTTCGGCGCTGGATATCGCCCACCAGGTTGATGTGCTGGCGCTGGTGCACCGTTTAAGTCAGGAACGTGGCCTGACGGTCATTGCCGTGCTGCACGATATCAATATGGCGGCACGCTACTGTGATTATCTGGTCGCCCTGCGCAGTGGTGAAATGATTGCTCAGGGAACGCCTGCGGAAATTATGCGCGGCGAAACCCTCGAAATGATTTATGGCATCCCGATGGGTATTTTGCCGCATCCGGCGGGTGCTGCACCTGTGAGTTTTGTTTATTGATGAGCGGCTTACCTCTTATTTCGCGCCGTCGACTGTTAACGGCGATGGCGCTTTCTCCGTTGTTATGGCAGATGAATACCGCCCACGCGGCGGCTATTGACCCCAATCGTATTGTGGCGCTGGAGTGGTTGCCGGTGGAATTACTGCTGGCGCTCGGCATCGTGCCTTACGGCGTGGCGGATACCATCAACTATCGCCTGTGGGGCAGCGAACCACCATTGCCGGACTCAGTGATTGACGTCGGTTTGCGTACAGAACCTAACCTTGAACTGCTGACCGAAATGAAACCGTCGTTTATGGTCTGGTCGGCAGGATATGGCCCTTCATCAGAAATGCTGGCACGTATTGCGCCGGGTCGCGGATTTAACTTCAGTGACGGCAAACAGCCGTTGGCGATGGCGCGTAAATCGCTGACGGAAATGGCAGATTTACTTAACCTGCAAAGCGCAGCAGAAACGCATTTAGCGCACTATGAAGACTTTATCCGCAGCATGAAACCCCGCTTTGTGAAGCGTGGTGAACGCCCGTTATTGCTGACGACGCTTATCGATCCGCGCCATATGCTGGTTTTCGGTCCAAACAGCTTGTTTCAGGAAATTCTTGATGAGTACGGCATCCCAAATGCCTGGCAAGGGGAAACCAACTTCTGGGGCAGTACCGCCGTCAGCATCGATCGTCTGGCGGCGTATAAAGATGTTGATGTGCTCTGTTTTGATCACGACAACAGCAAAGACATGGACGCGCTAATGGCAACCCCGCTGTGGCAGGCCATGCCGTTTGTCCGCGCCGGACGCTTTCAGCGCGTACCCGCAGTCTGGTTTTATGGTGCGACGCTCTCGGCAATGCACTTTGTGCGCGTTCTGGATAACGCCATCGGAGGTAAAGCGTGAGTAAACGAATTGCGCTTTTTCCGGCGTTATTGCTGGCGCTGCTGGTGATTGTCGCTACGGCGCTGACCTGGATGAACTTTTCGCAGGCGCTGCCGCGCAGTCAGTGGGCGCAGGCCGCCTGGTCGCCGGATATTAACGTCATCGAGCAGATGATTTTTCACTACAGCTTGTTACCACGTCTGGCGATTTCTCTACTGGTGGGCGCGGGCCTGGGGCTGGTGGGCGTGCTGTTTCAGCAAGTGCTGCGTAACCCGCTGGCGGAACCGACGACGTTGGGCGTTGCTACAGGCGCGCAACTGGGGATTACCGTCACCACGCTCTGGGCGATCCCAGGTGCTATGGCGAGCCAGTTTGCTGCGCTGGCAGGGGCTTGCGTTGTTGGCTTAATTGTCTTTGGCGTCGCGTGGGGGAAACGGCTGTCGCCGGTAACGCTGATTCTCGCGGGGCTGGTAGTGAGCCTTTATTGTGGGGCAATCAATCAGTTACTGGTTATCTTCCATCATGACCAGTTGCAAAGCATGTTCCTGTGGAGCACCGGAACGCTGACGCAAACCGACTGGGGCGGCGTTGAGCGTTTATGGCCGCAGTTGCTGGGCGGCGTGATGCTGACGTTACTGCTACTTCGTCCGTTAACCCTGATGGGGCTTGATGATGGCGTGGCGCGCAATCTCGGGCTGGCCTTGTCGCTCGCGCGTCTGGCGGCGCTGTCGCTGGCGATAGTCATCAGTGCGCTGCTGGTGAACGCAGTGGGGATTATCGGCTTTATCGGGTTGTTCGCGCCACTGCTGGCAAAAATGCTGGGGGCGCGGCGTTTGTTGCCACGGTTGATGCTGGCGTCGCTGATTGGTGCGTTAATTCTGTGGCTTTCTGATCAAATCATCCTCTGGCTGACTCGCGTGTGGATGGAAGTTTCCACCGGTTCGGTCACTGCGTTGATCGGTGCGCCGCTGCTACTGTGGCTGCTGCCGCGTTTACGCAGCATTAGCGCGCCGGATATGAAGGTCAACGATCGTGTCGCGACTGAACGCCAACATGTGCTGGCGTTTGCCCTCGCGGGCGGCGTGCTGCTGTTGATGGCTGTGGTAGTGGCGCTGTCGTTTGGTCGTGATGCGCACGGCTGGACGTGGGCGAGCGGGGCGTTGCTCGAGGATTTAATGCCCTGGCGCTGGCCGCGAATTATGGCGGCGCTGTTTGCGGGCGTCATGCTGGCGGTAGCGGGCTGTATTATTCAGCGGCTGACCGGCAACCCGATGGCAAGCCCGGAAGTGCTGGGGATTAGCTCCGGCGCAGCGTTTGGCGTGGTGTTGATGCTGTTTCTGGTGCCGGGTAATGCCTTTGGCTGGCTGTTACCTGCAGGCAGTCTCGGGGCGGCGGTGACGCTGTTGATCATTATGATCGCCGCCGGACGCGGTGGATTTTCCCCACACCGCATGTTACTGGCGGGGATGGCGTTAAGTACCGCGTTCACCATGCTTTTGATGATGTTGCAGGCAAGTGGTGACCCGCGAATGGCGCAAGTGCTGACCTGGATTTCCGGTTCGACCTACAACGCGACCGATGCGCAGGTCTGGCGCACGGGAATTGTGATGGTAATTTTGCTGGCGATTACCCCGCTGTGCCGCCGCTGGCTGACCATTTTACCGCTGGGTGGTGATACCGCCCGAGCCGTAGGAATGGCGCTGACGCCGACGCGAATTGCGCTGCTGCTGTTAGCGGCTTGCCTGACGGCGACCGCGACGATGACTATTGGACCGTTGAGTTTTGTTGGTTTAATGGCACCGCATATTGCGCGGATGATGGGCTTTCGACGGACGATGCCACACATCGTAATTTCGGCGCTGGTGGGTGGTTTACTGCTGGTGTTCGCTGACTGGTGTGGGCGGATGGTGCTGTTTCCATTCCAGATCCCGGCGGGGCTGCTGTCAACCTTTATCGGCGCGCCATATTTTATCTATTTGTTGAGAAAGCAGAGCCGTTAATAGAATGCCTCGCCCGGTGGGCGAGGCAAAATCATCACAACTTCGCAAACACCCGACGTGCAGCATCGATGGTGTTATTGATATCTTCCATGCTGTGCGCCACGGACATAAAGCCCGCTTCAAACGCTGACGGTGCCAGGTAAACACCTTCGTCCAGCATCATATGGAAGAAACGCTTAAAGCGTTCCACGTCACAGGCCATCACATCCTGATAGCACGTCACGGACTCGGCGTCGGTAAAGAAAATACCGAACATGCCGCCAACGTGGTTAACGACCAGCGGAATTCCGGCTTCTTCTGCCGCTTCCAGCAGACCTTCTGCCAGACGTGTTGTCAGCTCATCCAGCGTTTCGTGAACGCCCGGCTGCGCGACTTCATTCAGACAGGCGAAACCCGCTGCCATCGCAATTGGGTTACCGGAAAGCGTACCCGCCTGATAGACCGGACCCGTCGGGGCCAGCGCATCCATTACATCACGACGACCACCGAATGCGCCTACCGGCATTCCACCGCCGATGATTTTTCCGAGGCAGGTTAAATCTGGCACTACGCCGTAATAATCCTGTGCACCAGCCAGTGCCACGCGGAAGCCAGTCATTACTTCATCGATGATCAGCAATGCGCCAAATTCGTCGCACAGCGCGCGCAGACCTGGCAGGAACTCTGGCAGCGGCGGAACACAGTTCATATTGCCTGCCACCGGCTCAACGATAATACAGGCAATCTCTTGCGGGTATTGCTCAAACGCGGCGCGTACAGAAGCCAGATCGTTATAAGTACAGGTTAAGGTATGTTTGGCGAAATCTGCCGGAACACCCGGCGAGTTTGGCTGGCCTAACGTGAGTGCGCCAGAACCGGCTTTCACCAGCAGGCAGTCAGCGTGACCGTGGTAACAACCTTCAAATTTAATGATTTTGTCGCGACCGGTAAAACCACGGGCCAGGCGGATGGCGCTCATGGTCGCTTCAGTGCCGGAGTTCACCATGCGCACCATATCCATGGTCGGGACCAGTTCGGTCACCAGTTGCGCCATTTTCACTTCCATTTCGGTTGGTGCACCAAAGCTTAAACCACGCTCGGCGGCTTCAATCACGGCATTGCGGATTGCCGGATGGTTATGGCCCAGCACCATCGGCCCCCAGGAACCGACATAATCGATATAGGCTTTGCCATCAACATCGTACAGATAAGCGCCGTCCGCTTTTTCGATAAACAGTGGAGTGCCGCCCACGCCAGTAAAGGCGCGAACAGGGGAGTTCACACCGCCAGGGATCAGCTCGCGCGCTGCGCTGTAAAGATTTTCAGACTTACTCATGGAGGGTTCCTGATTCGTAGAAAAAGTGAATGGCTGCTATTCTATGTTATTCATAACAAGTTAAATACTCGTCAAACATCAGGCTGCTTGTACTGGTGCAATCCTGATTTCTTAGAGTATAAAAGTTTTGTGCATTTGAAACATTACGCTTTGCAAAGGATTTTCATGGAACGTGCGAGTAAAATGCCGTCATCTTATTTGTATGACCAATAAGTGATCATTGGATGAAAACTGATACTCCCTCTTTAGAAACACCGCAGGCCGCGCGCCTGCGACGCAGACAACTGATTCGCCAACTTCTTGAGCGCGATAAAACCCCGTTAGCCATTTTGTTTATGGCGGTGGCTCGATCGCGTCACTTGTCGGGCTGGCAGCGGTTGCTTTTGACAAAGGTGTCGCCTGGTTGCAGAACCAACGTATGGGGGCGCTGGTACATACTGCTGATAATTATCCGCTACTGTTAACCGTCGCTTTTCTCTGTTCGGCGGTGCTGGCGATGTTCGGCTACTTTTTGGTGCGCAAATACGCGCCCGAAGCAGGGGGATCGGGGATCCCGGAAATTGAAGGGGCGCTGGAAGATCAACGTCCTGTTCGCTGGTGGCGTGTATTGCCGGTGAAATTCTTTGGCGGGCTGGGGACACTCGGCGGAGGCATGGTGCTAGGGCGCGAAGGACCAACCGTGCAGATCGGCGGCAATATCGGTCGCATGGTGCTTGATATTTTCCGCCTGAAAGGTGATGAAGCTCGCCATACGCTGCTGGCAACCGGTGCTGCTGCGGGGCTGGCTGCGGCCTTTAACGCGCCGCTGGCGGGTATTTTGTTTATTATCGAAGAGATGCGTCCGCAGTTTCGCTATACGTTAATTTCGATTAAAGCGGTATTTATTGGCGTCATTATGTCGACCATTATGTACCGGATTTTTAATCATGAAGTTGCGTTGATTGACGTCGGTAAACTTTCTGATGCGCCGCTTAATACGCTGTGGCTTTATCTGATCCTCGGTATTATTTTTGGCATTTTCGGCCCTATTTTTAATAAATGGGTGCTGGGGATGCAGGATTTGCTGCACCGTGTGCACGGCGGCAATATTACCAAATGGGTACTGATGGGTGGTGCGATTGGCGGTCTGTGTGGATTGCTGGGGTTTGTGGCACCAGCAACGTCGGGCGGCGGTTTTAACCTGATTCCTATCGCTACCGCGGGGAATTTCAGCATGGGAATGCTGGTGTTTATCTTCGTCGCTCGGGTCATTACCACCTTACTCTGCTTCTCTTCCGGCGCGCCGGGCGGTATTTTTGCCCCGATGCTGGCGCTGGGTACTGTGCTGGGAACCGCTTTCGGAATGGTTGCCGTTGAGCTGTTTCCGCAATATCACCTGGAGGCGGGGACGTTTGCTATTGCCGGAATGGGGGCATTACTGGCGGCATCTATTCGCGCGCCGTTAACGGGGATCATTCTGGTTCTGGAGATGACCGATAACTACCAGCTCATTTTGCCAATGATTATTACCGGTCTTGGCGCAACACTATTAGCGCAATTTACCGGCGGGAAACCGCTATACTCGGCGATTCTTGCGCGCACGCTGGCAAAACAGGAAGCTGAGCAACTGGCGCGAAGCAAGGCTGCATCAGCCAGCGAGAATACTTGAACGAAATACCAGGGTATTAGATAATGGCGATTATTATTGGGTTAGAATTTGCCCAATTGCCGATGTCGTTTGGAGCAAAATATGAGTGATGACGTAGCACTGCCGCTGGAGTTTACCGACGCAGCAGCCAACAAAGTTAAAAGCCTGATCGCTGACGAAGATAACCCGAATCTGAAATTACGCGTGTATATCACCGGTGGCGGTTGCAGCGGCTTCCAGTATGGTTTCACCTTTGATGATCAGGTGAACGAAGGCGATATGACCATCGAAAAACAGGGCGTTGGCCTGGTGGTTGATCCGATGAGCCTGCAATATCTGGTCGGCGGTTCCGTTGACTACACCGAAGGACTGGAAGGTTCTCGTTTCATCGTGACCAACCCGAACGCGAAAAGCACCTGCGGTTGCGGTTCTTCCTTTAGCATCTAATCTGTTGTTCATGTGCCGGATAAACTATCCGGCACATCTTCTCTCTTCAACGCCCATTCTCATCCAGCGCAAACGTCGGTAGCTTAAGATGCCAACGAATAGCCGCCAGCCGAATCAATAGCGTCACGACCATGCCCATCATACTGGCTGTTTCCAGTGGTACGGAAAATGTGTAATAAGCCGTAGCGTGGACAATACCGCCGATAATACAGGCAGTTGCGTAGATTTCTGTACGTAAAATCATGGGGATCTCGCGGGCCAGTACATCACGAATGATCCCGCCGCCAACGCCAGTAATGACGCCCATACAAACCGCGATTAACGGACCGGCTTCCGCATTAAAGGCTTTATTCACGCCAATGCCGACAAACACCGCCAGACCAACGGCGTCCAGCACCGGCAACATCCATTTTGGTAAGCGTCTTGGCTGGCGCACCAGCACGATGGTCAGCATGCTGGTGACCATTGCAACGACCAGATCGGTGGGATCTTTCACCCAAAATACCGGGCCGTGATCCAGCGCCATGTCGCGAATTGTTCCGCCGCCTACTGCGGTAACCACGCCCAGTACCAGAACACCAAAAGGGTCCATACGCAATTTTCCGGCTAACAAAACGCCGGAGATGGCAAATACCGCTGTGCCGACTATATCCAGCCAATAGACGAGCATTGTTCAATCCCCACTGAGCACCTGAAAAGGTCAGGCACTAATCTACCTGTGAAAGCGCATTACAGAGCTGTTGTGCAGCGAGGATAATACGTGGGCTTGCACGTTCAAACCAGTCACTGTGAGAGGAATAACGGGAATTTTGAGCTGTTCACCCCAGTATTGTTTGATTTTAGGAATTTGGTCCGGTCCGCCTGTAATGACAATCGCCTGTGGCGAGCGTGCTAACACCTGTTCGCGGCTAACTTGCGGCCAGGGAACCCGGCTGTCTTTAAAGATGTTTTCTCCGCCACAAACTTCGAGTACCTGGTTCTGAATCGACTCTTTTCCACTGGTAAATGGCGGATTAATGCCGAATTGCAGAAAAACACGTTTTTTAGGTTTATCAGCATATTGCGCTTTCAATTGCGCGTACTGATCCAGCAGGGATTGCGCGGCTTGTTCGGCCTTGTCTGGTTGCGGACTCCAGGGGGCCAGTTGACGTAACGCATTGGCAATTTGTTCAATGCTTGTCGCATCGACCCACATCACTTTTATTCCCAGCGAAGCCAGCTGGTCAACCTGCCGCTCGGCATTACCTCCACGCCAGGCAATCACCAGATCGGGCTTCAGCGCGACAATGCGTTCCAGATTCATCCCCTGCCAGGTGGAAACCTGCTCAATCTTTTGCGCTTGTGGAGGATAGTCGGAATAGCTGCTGACCCCAACCGGCGTGATCCCGGCAGCAAAGGCAAGTTCAGTGTTGGCGGGAGAAAGCGTGATGACGCGCGGCGCGGCGTTGAGCCACAGTGGCGCAAGAAAAGACAGGGCGACCAGCGCCCTGAACAGTGACTTAGCCATGTGCAAGTTTCTGCACCAGTGACTCAACCATCAGGCTGGACTGTTTAGCGGCAACAGCCAGGAACTCATCGAAGCTAAGATGAGACTGTTGATCGGCCACGTCGGAGATGGCGCGTACGACAACAAACGGGACGTTGAAATTGTGGCAGACATGGGCGATTGCCGTCGCTTCCATCTCTACAGCAATGGCCTGTGGGAAGTTGTGGCGGATTTTCGCCAGACCAACAGAACCGTTGATGAAAGCGTCGCCGCTAACAATCAGGCCACGTACAGCGTTAAGATTCAGTTCGGCAAGGCAGGCCTCAGCGGCAGCGATCAGTTTATCGTCAGCTTTAAAGCCTGCCGGACAGCCTGGTAACTGACCGTATTCATAACCAAATGCCGTGACATCCGCGTCGTGATAACGTGCTTCGTCCGAGACAACGATATCGCCCACTTTCAACGTTGGTGCCAGGCCACCGGCAGAACCGGTGTTAATAATCACATCTGGCTTGCAGTGTTCCAACAGCAAAGTGTCCAATATTGTCTCAATTCGGCAACCTTAATGAGATGTCCATTGGTGCATACAT
>OKRZ01003531.1_pt1 | contig 10518 bp, 7 predicted proteins | sample 1601141 | NCBI WGS metagenome assembly OKRZ01 (sample SAMEA3541524, study PRJEB24748) | human gut metagenome | biome: human gut; feature: human-associated habitat; material: faeces | place: China | collected 2012
GCATGAAACTTAGTGAGTTGTTTACTATTTTGAATACTAGAATTTTGAATTTGAACCATAAAGTTACTAAGACTATTATTTCTACTAACCTTAATATTAATGATATTTTTAAGAATTATGAGGAACGTATTGGTTCTAGAATTGCTGGTTATTATGATATTTATTATTTCTTTGGAGAGGATTTAAGATTTAAAAAATAATAAAAATGAGGAATCGGGGATTAAGTCTTTGATTCCTTTTTTATTATTATAAGTAATTATCATATAAATTAAAATCGGGATTTGGAGTGGTGGCCCCTGAATCCCGATTTTTTTATTCTACTTCTTCTATTTCTGGAGTTAAAGTTTCTATACTTACAACTTTTCCACCATCATTAGTTCTCATTAGAGTTACACCTTGTGTTGATCTTCCAAGAACACTAATGTCTTTTACATTAAGTCTAATAATTGTTCCAGTATCTGTAATTAACATTACATCATCTTCTTCTGTTGCAATTCTTGCTCCTACTAGTTTTCCTGTTTTTGGTGTTATTTTATAAGTGATAACACCTTTTCCTCCTCTTATTTGAACTCTATATTCGTCTAATTCTGTTCTTTTTCCAAATCCGTTTTCTGTGATTGCAAGTAGTGTTGCTCCTTTTCCTCCTGCTATTACTGATTCCATACCGATTACTTCGTCGCCTTCGTCTAGTCTTATACCTATTACACCTTGTGAAACTCTACCTATTGGACGTACTTCTTTTTCGTCAAATGTTATACACATTCCTTCACGTGTTACAAGTACTACATTGTCTTCACCGTCTGTAAGTCTTACGGTAATAAGCTCATCGTCTTCTTTAAGTGTTATTCCTTGTAATCCTGTTCTTCTTGCAGAATTATATTCTGTAAGTGCTGTTTTCTTGATTAGTCCATTTTTTGTTGCCATTAATAAATATTTACCTTCTGCAAAGTTTTGGATTGGTATAACTGCTGATATTTTTTCTCCTGCATCTAAGTTTAATAAGTTTACAATTGCTGTTCCTCTTGCAGTTCTTCCTGCTTCTGGAATCTCAAATCCTCTTAGTTTGTATAGTTTTCCTTTATTTGAGAAGAATAGTATTGTGTCATGTGTTGATGCTGTAAATATTTGTTTTACGAAGTCTTCTTCTCTTGTTGCTATTCCTGTTATTCCTTTTCCGCCTCTTCTTTGGCTTCTGTATATGTCTATTGGCATTCTTTTTATGTAACCAAAATGTGTTAGGGCTACTACTGTTTGCTCTTCTTTAACTAAGTCTTCTGCGTTGAACTCACCTGCAGCTGGAACTATTTTTGTTAGTCTGTCGTCTCCGTATTTTTCTTTGATTTCTAATAGTTCTTCTTTTATTATGTCATACACTAATGTTGCACTTGATAAGATGTCTTTTAAGTGTGCTATTAGTTTCATTAATTCGTTGTATTCTTCTTCTATTTTTTCTCTTTGCAATCCTGACAATGTTTTTAATCTCATGTCTAGGATAGCTTGAGCTTGTATGTCAGATAGTCCAAATCTTTCCATTAATCTTTCTTTTGGATTGTCATATGAAGAACGTATGATGTTTATTACTTCGTCTATATTGTCTAGTGCTATTTTTAAACCTTCTAAAATGTGTGCTCTTGCTAGGGCTTTGTCTAATTCAAATTTTGTTCTTCTTAGGATAACTTCTTTTCTGTGTCCTATGAAACAGTCTAGACATTGTCTTAGTGTTAGTATTTTAGGTTCTCCATCTACTAGGGCTAACATGATTGCACCAAATGTTTCTTGCATTTGTGTGTGTTTATATAATTGGTTTAATATTACTTGTGGTCTAGCATCTCTTTTTAGTTCTACTACAACTCTAGTTTTTTCTTTTCTGTCTGATTCGTCTCTTACTTCTGAGATTCCTTCAATTTTTTTCTCTTTTGATAAGTCTGCTATTGTTTTTACTAGTTTTGCTTTGTTTACTTGATATGGTAAAGATGTTATTATTATTCTTTGTCTATTTCCGCTCATTTCTTCTATTTCGGCTTCGGCTCTCATTGTGATTTTTCCTCTACCTGTTGTATATGCTTCTTTTATTCCTTCTTTACCTAGAATTGTTGCTCCTGTTGGAAAGTCTGGACCTTTTATGACTTCCATTAATTCTTCTATTGTTGTTTCTGGGTTGTCTATTACTTTTATAATTCCATCTATTACTTCTGATAGGTTATGTGGTGGTATGTTTGTTGCCATACCTACGGCTATACCTGATGAACCATTTACTAATAATGCTGGTATTCTTGCTGGTAATACTGTTGGTTCTTGTAATCTATCATCATAGTTAGGCATAAAGTCTACTGTGTTTTTTTCTATGTCTGTTAGCATTAGTTCAGAAATTTTTGACATTCTGGCTTCTGTGTACCTCATAGCCGCTGGGCTGTCTCCGTCTACTGAACCGAAGTTTCCATGTCCATCTACTAGTGGGTATCTCATTGTGAAATCTTGTGCTAGTCTTACCATTGCGTCATATACTGAGCTGTCTCCATGTGGATGGTAACGTCCTAAAACTGATCCTACTGTGTTTGCACATTTACGGTATGCTTTGTCTGATGTGATTCCATCTTCGTGCATTGCATATAAAATTCTTCTATGTACTGGTTTTAAACCATCTCTTGCGTCTGGAAGTGCACGTGATACTATAACACTCATAGCATAATCTATGTATGCTGTTCTCATTTCTTTGTCGATGTCTCTTTCAATTATTTTTCCGTCTCTTCTTTGTGGTGTTTCTTCCATTTGTTTTCCCTCTTTTCATTGTTTTTTCTACATTTGTATTATACTAAACTAACCTTGATTTTGCAAGGGATTTTGCTAAAAAAGTTGCTTTTTTACTAGGGATTTCTGTTGTTTTGGATTTTTTATTTTGCTTTTTTATTTTTTTCTTTTTTGTTTATTTTTTTTCTATATTTTTTGACATTGTATTATTAGATTTATCCCGTCTTTGAATCCCTGTTTGTACATTTCTTCCATTATTATTGCGTTTTTTATGCTTTCTTTTTCTTCTTGGTTTGTTGATTTGTTTTGTTTTGTTTTTTCTATTATTATTTGGTCTAGTTTTTCATATCTTGTTTGATATATTTCTTCTAATATGTTTTCTTGTTGTTTGTTTTGCATTTTATCACGTTCCTTTCTTCTGTGGCAAATTTTTTATTTTTTATTTTGTTCTTATTTTTATTGTGCCTTTTGTTTTATTTTTTGCGTTTTTTTGTTTTTTATTCTTTTTTATTGTATTTTTTTGTATTTGTCAATTTTGATTATATAGTAAATTTTTTGTTTTACTTGTTTTTTCTTTTTATTTCTTAATTTTATATTGTTTTTGTTTATTTTTTGGTTTTATTTTACTTTAGAGTTTTATATTGAGGCAAAAAAAAGACCACCTTGTTAGGTGGCGCCACCGCTAGGTGCCAAGTTCTGTTTTTGCTTGGACTACCCTTTTTACAAAGGATAGTCCCGCTAATCATAACTTGGCATTCTAACGTATTGCATTCGTTAGAAGCGCTCTTTTATGAGTTCTTCTAATAAAAGTTATTTAGTTATATGTTTATTATACGGCTTAAGCGTTCAGAGCTACACAAATAAAAGTGGACGAAAACCATCGAAAGCGCGGCTGATAGAAGTATCGTAGCTGTAGCGATTGCTCGTGTAAAAGTCGCTGCTGCCGTAGTCGTCGTAACTGCCTCCCCTAGTGATACAAGGACCGTGGGAACTGTCGGACGTCTCTGTTGTCCATTCATATACATTACTTGCCATGTCATATACATTACATACAGTATCTCTTGTTCCTGTATAATCTGATGAATTTGTTCCTTTGCTTGCTAGTGAATTATTTACACTTGTCTTTATTGAATATTTTTCTTCTCCACATGTTTGCAAAAATAATGTTGCTGTATCCCATGCATAACTATTCATTAAATCACTTGTGAATTTAGAACTATTATACATATTTTGTGCTTGTATAGCTGCATTTGGTTGTGTTATATTATTAAATACACCGTCTGTTTTTACTACAGTTAATTTTCCATTTTTTTGTCTTGCTTCATATCTACCAATATAATATCCACCATTTGTTGTTACACTGTTTTTAAAGTTTGTTATATTTTTGGCTATTGTATTTCCATAATTTTTTAATATTGTATTTTTATCTCCTTTGTCTTCTTCTACCCAACTTCCAGAATATGTATTTTTTGCTCCTGTTGAAGAATCAAAACTATATCTTCCTAATTCAATTGTTTTTGCATTTGCATCTGTTTTTGCTACATCTGTATAAATTTTTCCTACTGGAATCCATACAAATTGACTTCCAGATGTTGATGTTGCTGTTCCTTCTGCTGTTTTTGTTGCATCTTCTATAACAATTCCTTGATTTACTGTTTGTGCATTATTTGTTGTACTATCTGATACTATTTTAAACCCTGCAGGCACAACTATTTTATTTCCATATGCATCTTCTAATTCTGTATTATCTGTTGTGCTTAACACACTTCCTATATTATCACTAACTTTTTTGACTGGTTTTTTTACATCTCCTGAAATATATTTATTTAACTCATCTTCATATTCATTTAATGTTTTTGCTTGATTTTCCTCAGCATTTTGTGTTTTTTCTTTTGCTTCTTGAGCTTTTTGGAATAATCCTGTATTTGTCAATGATTGTATCGAAATTGTAGCTAATATCAATAAGATAATGATGGTTATTACGAGCGCTACTAGTGTTATACCTCTGTCTTTGTTTTTGTTTATCATAAACAATCCTCTCCTTTTGTATTTTATTTATTTTTTCTTAGTATTTGTACTTTTTTTCTTTTTAATACATTTTTTTAATGTATGTATTTATAGTTTTCATATGTCTTTTTTTATTTTGTAAATTATCTACTTCAATAAATAACATTCCATTGAATGCATCTAGACAAAGGTATTTAATTTTCAATGTCCCTGTTATTTACTTCCGTAAATTTTTACATTATAATTTTAATATAACTTTTTTCATTTTTCAATACTTTTTGCAAATTTCCATATGCTTTTTGCATATATTTTTTGTATTCTTTTTGTATATTTAGTATATTATTCTTTTTGTAATATAATTAATTAATATTGGAGGCAATTAATGGAAGATAATATTATAATAGGTGAAAGAATTAGAAAAATACGTGAAGAATTAAAAATGAGTAGAGAAAAATTTTCAGAAATGATTGATATTTCTGATGTGTTTTTAGGACAAATTGAAAGAGGTGAACGCTCTTTAAGTACTAAAACACTTGTTAAAATTGTTAAATTTACTGGTATCTCTGCGGATTATATTTTGTTTGGTGATAATAGTTCTAATAATACTATTTCTAAAATTAATAGAATTTTAAATAAGTGCTCTGATTGTGTTTTGGATTATATTTATAATTTAATTCGTAGTACTTTTTATTTTGTAAAAAATGTAAAATAATTATTTTGTTTTTTTATATATCTTTTATTTTTATTTTAATTATTTGTTTTATTATATTTTAAATTATTATAATAAAAATTTGTTTTATTAATATTTATTTTTTATTATACTTATATTTCAAATATAAATTTTTTAATATTGAATTTTAATTTTTCTTGATATTATTTTTTTGTTTTTATTTCTTTTAAAATATGTTTCTATATTTCTTAAATTTTCCTTTTTAACTATTTAAAAAATTTTATACTTTTTCTATCCGCATTTTTTTCCAGTTGCACACTATTAATTTTAAAATTTATTATTTATGTTTACTACTTTATAACTATTTTCTCTTTTTATAACATTCTTATGTATTATTTATATACGTAGTAATTTTTCGAATTTTTTATTATTATTTTTCATGCATTTCTATCTCTTAGATATAAATTTTTGTTATAACCGTTTCATTTATGCTTTTTTTATTTTATTATTATGCTTACTATTTTATAATCTATAGTTTTTATATGATTTTTAATTTTCTTATTTATATTTTGTCTATTGTAATTTATTGTTTTATCTGATTTATTATATAGATTTTTTTATTTGTTTTAATGATTCTTATTTGAAAACCTTTTAATTGCTGTAAAAGATTCTTCTAATTATTTATTATTTTTTTAATTTTACAATAAATATTATTATTTTTATTTATATTCAGTTTAATTATTATTTTTTATAATTATTGTTATTTTTAAATTTATTATTTTATTTGAATTTATTATTATATATTTTTATTATTTTATACCTAATTTTTATTTTTGAATATTTTTGTAAAATTTTCTTATTTTATATATTTATTTTTAAATTAAAATGTTTTTAATAAGTGAATTATTTTTATTTACTTTATTTTAATTTTTTATTAAAACATTTTTTAATTTTTTTTATAACTTTTTTATTTTTCTTTGTACGGTTAATTTTTAATACTAACTTTATCAAAAATTTATTTTATCCTATTTATTACTTATATATATTTTAAAATTTCTCTTTTCAACTATTATATAAATTTTCTACTTTTTTTATTTACATTTTTTGGATATTAAATGATCTTACTTTTTAAATTTGTTCATTATGTTTAATATTTTATAAATATTCTTGCTTTATATCTTATTCTTTTGTATTACTTATATACGTAACATTTATCCATATTTTAATTAAATATTTTTTCATGCGTTTTTAGCTTTTTAATATTTTTTTTATAACTGTGTTATTTGTATTTTTAATTCATTTGTTTCTTAATGGTTATTCTTTTATTTGGTAATTTTAAATATAAACTATCTTTTTATTTTTCTTATTAAACATTATAAATTTTTTTGTCCTTTTTGTTTGTTTAATTTTTATAAAAAATATTTTTTTATTATTATTTTTAAAAGATTAAATTTTTTTAAAACTTGTTTTTAATTTTTGCTTTTTTATTTTTATAATTTTATTATTTGGCTTTTTATAATAATTATTTTTTTATTTTATATACTATTAAATCTAGTGTATTTTTTTATAATTATTTTTTCACTTTTTTTTACTTTTTTTAATATATTATTTAATTTTATTCTTACTTTTTAATTATTTTATACTAGATATTATTATTTTATATTTTTTATTTTAACTTTATATTATTTTTAATTTCACATTTTATTAAATATAATTTAATTATTTATATTTTGATTAAAACTTTTTTTATATAAAAATTTATTTCTATTTTTAAATTTTATTATTTAATTTATTTTACATTTTAAATTTTGTTCAAACTTTTTATCAATCTTGTTATACATTTTTTTATTTTTTACCTACATCGTTTTTTTAGATTTTTTATAAATTTATTTATACTTCTTATCAATAGATAATTTTTATTTTTTTCTTTCAAACTTTTATTTAAATTTTCTACTTTTTATATTTACATTTTTTTACATTTTTGTTTTCTTATATTTCAATTTATAAAATTATGTTCACCATTTTATTACAATCTTCTTTTTAAATTTAATTTCTTTGTATTACTTATATACGTAAGTATTTTGTTATATTTTCTATTCTCTTTTTTATGCATTTTTATCTTTTAGTTGTAACTTTTTTATGAATATGTGCAATTCAATTATTTTATTTTATTATTGGTCCTCTTTTATTTTGTGATTTAATTTATAATATAAATTAAATTTTTATTTGTATTCATAAACGTTATAGAATTTTTTATAGGTAATTTTTTTGTATTAATGAATCTAATTTGTAGATGTTCAAGTTATTGTAAAACTTATCTTTTATTTTTTATTATTTAATATTTTTAATTTATTTTACTATTTAAATTTTAATTAAATATTTTTTTGTAAAGATTTGAATTATTGTAAAATTTATTTTTATTCTAATAATTTATTATTATTTATTAAATATTTTTTAAAATAATAAATTTTGTTATTTTTTTTTACAACATTTTTATTTTAAATTATATATTATTTTTTATACTTATATAATTTTATTATTAATCTTTTGATCTTATACTTAATTTCTATTCTTTCTTTTTTTAAAATACTCTTATCCAATTTAACAATTAAAACTTTATAATTTGTATTTTTATTTTTTAAATTTGGTGACTGAACTTTCATTATTTTATATCACTTTTTATTTTTCCATTATTTGGTATTTTATAATATAAAAAATATATTTTTTATATTATGTTTACTATTTTTTGTTTATTTTATTTTTTTTTTTTTCTCTGTATTCCTTAATTACGTAGTCACGTACAGTTTTTATTAATTATATTTTCGTCTCTAATTTTATTGAAATCTAAAAAATTAGCTATTATATATTGTTAATATATAATAGCCATTATTATAAAATCTATTTTATTCTATTGTAATTTTTTAGCAAGTTCTATTTGTTCTTGTGTCAAATTAAAATCTTGTCCATTGTTTTTTATTAAGTTATGTAAGTTTTGAATTGTTCTTGCTTCATTTATCATTTTTTCAATTGGTGCTAAATTATTTATTTCTTTTTTTATTTTTATATATTCTTTTTCCATTCCATTAAAGTTTTTATTTTCAAAATAATTTTTCCAATTTTCAATGTATTTTTCTGTATAATTTAAAGCTCTAATTTGATTATTAAATGTATTTTCTATATTTTTTTCTACATTATTTAATATTGAATTTTTTCCTTGTTTTATTGTTCTTGCTACTGTTGAATTTATTAGTCCATTTGATTGTACCTTATTTATTATTGCATCTAATAGACTTGATATGTTATCTATTATACCTCCATTTTTTATTGCTTCTTGCATTTGTGATATGTTTTCAAAATTTCCACTAACAATTCCAATTGCACTTTTACCTATATTTATTGCATCATCTATACTCTTTTTTATTCCATCTTTTAATCCATATTTTATTAAATTATCTTTTAAATCTATTATTTGTTCTTCTATAAAGTCAGGTAATACTGCCCTTATCCCTATATCAATTCCAGTATTTATTGTCTTTCCTAAAGTTGTTTCTAAAAAATTTTTTTGATTTTTTTCTAGTTCTAAATTATTATTTATTTCTATATTATTATTTAAAATATTTTCCATAGGCTTTCTCCTTTTTTATTTTAGTTCATTTATTTCTTTTTCATTTAATCCTGTTGTTTTAATTATAATATCTCTATCAATATTCATTTTTATCATTTTTTTAGCGATCATTTTTATTCCTTCTTTTATTCCTTCTTTTTTACCTTCTTTTTTTCCTTCGATTATCCCATCTTTTGTTCCTTTTTCAATTCCTTCTTTAACTCCGTTAATATAACTATTTCTTTTTTCTCTTTCTACCATGTCAAATACAGCTAACATATTTTTTTCTCCTTCCAATTTTATTTTATATTCTTCTATTTTATTTTTATCTATAATATTATTTAATGTATATTCTAATATGTTTATTAATAATTTCTTTTGTTCATTATCGTATTCATTATTTGAAATACATACTTCTTGTACTATTTTTTCTACATTATTTTTTAATTCTTCAATTGTTTTAGATTTTTCTATTACCATGATTTTTGATAGTATATTTTTTTCTTTTAATAATTCCTCTTTAGAGTATTCATTTATATCTACTAAATTGTATCTTACTTCTTTTATACCTCTATATTTTGCTAACTCTGAATTTTTAACTTCAAAATTTATACTTGCATCCCACCTCTTTTCTCCAGTATATAATACTATTGGGATTATTACTGGGTATACTATTTTATTATTTATATTTTTTATTATTCTACTTCTTATAATTTCCATTTCATACTTTAAAATTCGTAATGGCATTTTATAATCTATTTTTGTTTGATGTTCTATTAATATAAATATTTCTTCTCCTTTTATTTTATATATAATATCAGCTTCTTGATTTTTAAAATTTTCGCTTACAAAACTGCTATTATATTTTTCAATATTTTTTTCATTTATTTCATTTTTTAATTTTAATATTTTATTTAAAAATTTTATAAATTCTTTTTTATTATCTAATATTTTTCTGAATGTTTTATCGTGTTTATTATTAATTTGATTTTGTTTTTCTTCGTATATATATTTAATTGATTTCTCATTTATATTATTTATTTGTGTTTTATTTAATATTTCATCATATGCAAAAAAATCGTTATATGTAAATTTTACCATATTGTTTCTCCTTTATTATAAGTTTTATATTATTTTTTGTCAATATTTATTTATAAGTTTTTATTATATATTTAATGCTTGAAATTCTTTTATTAAATTTTTTACATTTTCTTTAGATATTTTAAAATTATTATTTATTATTTTGTCATATTCTTGATTATATTTTATTTTTCCAATTATTTTTTCTTTAAATATTTTTTCTATTATTTCTGTATTAATTGAATATTTATTATAATTATTTATAATTATTTTATATTTATTTATTTTATTTTTTTCTATTATTTTTTTTGCATTTTTTATCCCTAATATATTTGGTCTAATTATTAATATTTTTTTATCAATATTATTTATTATTTTTTTACTATTTTTTTCTGAATTTATTTCTATA
>OKRZ01003533.1_pt1 | contig 10514 bp, 6 predicted proteins | sample 1601141 | NCBI WGS metagenome assembly OKRZ01 (sample SAMEA3541524, study PRJEB24748) | human gut metagenome | biome: human gut; feature: human-associated habitat; material: faeces | place: China | collected 2012
GAATCATAAATCACAAAAGCCTGTTCTGAGGGAGAGAAAACGATCCGCAGAACAGGTCTTTTAATACATGCAAAAGCCGCTATAAAAGATGCAAATTTTATGGTAAAAATAATGAAAATAGTAAGGTATTAAAATTTTGCTCCCAATCCTATAATGAGGATGAAAAGAGGAGGAAAACGATATGAAGACAGAAAAGAAACAGAAAGCCAAAGTGGTCAAACAGAAATTCAGCTGGCAGCTTATGTGGAAGCAGCGGTATCTGCTATTGATGTCGGTACCTTTTGTCATCTGGCTCATCATCTTTAAATATGTTCCGCTGTGGGGGTGGACAATGGCGTTTCAGGAGGTAAAGCCAAACAGCTTTGCACTTCCGGTATGGCAGAGAAAGTTTGTGGGCTTTGACAATTTTAAGAAGGCATTCACAGACCGGCTGTTCGGTCAGACCATGATCAATACGATCGGTCTGAGTGTGCTGGGAATTGCACTTGGAACCGTCATGGCGATCCTGTTTGCACTCATGCTCAATGAGATCTGCTTCAATCGTTTTAAGAAGGTCACACAGACCATTTCCTATTTGCCGCACTTCGTATCCTGGGTTGTCATCGCAAGTATTGCAAAGATGGTATTAAATGACGGCGGCATGTTAGATACGCTGGTCGGAAAAAATCTAAAGCTTATGTCTACGAACTCGGTTCTGTTCTGGATAGTCGTCTGCTTCATCAATGTCTGGAAGGAAGTCGGCTGGGATGCGATCGTATATCTCTCCGCAATGGCAGGAATCGACCAGGGGCTTTATGAGGCGGCAAAGGTGGACGGTGCGAACCGTCTGCAGAGAATCTGGCACATTACGCTGCCGGGGATCAAGCCGACGGTGGTGGTGCTCCTCATTATGGGAATCGGCGGTGCTTTGAATGTCGGTATGGAGCGTCAGATGCTTCTCTCCAACGGTATCGTGCAGGATCATGCAATGGTGCTTTCCTGGTTTGCTTATATCCGCGGTATCGGTAACAACAACTACGGCCTCGGAACTGCGATCGGCATGTTCCAGTCGTTAGTCGGAATTGCACTTTTGTTTATCGCCAACAAGATAGCCGGATGGCTCGGCGAGAGCAGATTGATCTAAGGAGGGGAAGCACATGGCACGCAGTCATACAAAAATTAAAAGTAAAGATAATATTTTGGATTACATATTACTGGTTATTTTCATCGGTGTTATTATTGTGACTTTATATCCGTTTTTAAACGTACTTGCGATCTCCTTCAACGACCCGATCGATACCATGCGCAATATCAATTTTATCATTCCGCGAAAGTTTACCTGGAGCAATTACACTTATGTGTTTCAGGAAAACAATTTATTTGAACCGTTTGCCATGTCGATTGTGCGAACACTGGTCGGTACGCTGACCGGCGTCGCTGCGACTGCGATGGTGGCGTATGTTTTAAGCAGAAGAGATTTCTATTTTAATAAACTGTTCACGGTGCTGTTTGTGATTACCATGTATGTCAGCGGCGGATTGGTACCGGAATATCTTCTGATTACAAGGACGTTAAAATTAGGAAATCATTTTCTGGTATATATTCTTCCGGGACTGATCTGGGTGTACAATATCATTCTGATCCGTTCGTTTATAGACGGACTGCCGATTGCCCTGCAGGAGGCAGCCAGAATTGACGGGGCAAACGATTTCATTATTTTCGCAAAGATCGTTCTGCCGCTATGTAAGCCGGTACTTGCGACGGTGGCGCTTTTTGTGGCAGTCGGACAGTGGAATTCCTTTATGGATACCTATCTGTATGCAAGAGATCTTCCGACTTTACAGTATGTATTATATGAGATTATGGAGAAGGCGACGATCAAGGTTGATCCGCATGCCGCAGAACAGTTAAAGAGCGCGGTATCTCCGATGTCGATCCGAATGGCAATCACGATCATTGCAACGGTTCCGATCCTGATTGTGTATCCGTTCCTGCAGCGGTATTTTGTAGGTGGTATGACGATCGGTGCAGTCAAAGACTGATTACTGATAGAGCAAGCAAAGAAGAGAGGAGAAGAAAGATTATGAGGCAAAAAAGGTTATGTGCATTGATGCTGGTGGCATCTATGGCAGCAGGGGTTCTGGGCGGCTGTGGAAATGGAGACGCAGCAGGCACTTCTTCCGTGAGTGGGGGAACAGAGAGTGCGGGCAGCGGAGCATCCGGTGATGTGGTAGAGCTGACGTTCTACAATGCGGACGGACAGGAGGATCCATGGACCGATCCGGTGGCGCAGGCACTGACGGAGGCAACCGGTGTGAAGTTAAAGACCGATTATCCGGTGTCATCTGATGATGAGAAAGTCGCACTGATGATCGCGGAGCAGAATTATCCGGATATGATCTATGCCAAGGGGGATGCAGGAGCACTGATCGATGCAGGAGCCTTGATTGACATGACGGATCTGATTGAGGAGTATGGTCCGAATATCAAGAAGCTTTACGGAGATGAGTTTGACAAATTAAAATATTCTGAGGATGATCCTTCGATCTATCAGCTTTCGGCTTATGCAGCGGGAGGAGAGACGTTTAAGACATCCGGTACGGCACAGCTTCAGTGGGATGTTTTAAAGGAGAATGATTATGAGGTGCCGAGGACGTTAGATGAGTTTGAGACGATGTTAAAGGATTATATTGCGGCACATCCGACCACGGACGACGGTCTGGATACGATCGGCTTTACGCTGTCGACTTCGGACTGGCACTGGATGATCACGCTTGGCAATCCGGCAGGGTTTATCGCGGACGGAGCACCGGACAACGGACAGTGGATCGTGGATGAGAACAATAATGCGATGTACAAATTCCACTCTGACAAGGAGAGAGAGTATTTCCGCTGGATGAATAAAATGTACAACGAGGGAATTCTTGATCCGGAATTCGCAACCCAGACACACGAGGACTACATCGCAAAGATCGCATCCGGACGCGTGCTGGCGCTGTTTGATACAGACTGGGATTACGGCGATGGCGAGAAGGTTTTGAAAGCGGACGGAAAGTACGGTAAGACGTATGCACCGCTACCGCTTGCCATGGATGCGGACACCAAGTGCCCGTCTCTGATGTATCAGGGACTTACGACCGGCTACGGCGTTGGAATCACTACTTCCTGTAAGGATCCGGTGGCGGCAATCAAATATCTGGATTACATCTGCTCCGATGAGGGACAGGTGCTTGTACAGTGGGGAATTGAAGGTGTGAACTACTTCCTGGATGATGAAGGACACCGTTACCGCACGGAAGACGAAGTAAAGTATGCAACGGAGGATAAGGATTATCAGAAGAAGACCGGTGTCGGTTTCCACAATTATCCGTTCCCGTGCTATGGAAATGGTGTTGAAGACCCGACCGGAAGCACCTACACAACCACGAACAAAGAGAGTGTCATGGCGGATTATGATGACGAGCAGAAGGCAGCATGTGAAGCATGGAATGTGGAGCTTCTGACGGATATTTTCCCGCAGGCGGATGAATTTACCACACCGGACTACTCTCCGATCTGGGCTTACGCAAAGCCGACGGAGTTTGATGAGATTGCAAATCAGCTCGATGAGATCGCATGGTCTGCGCTTATCAGCTGTGTGATCGGATCGGAAGAAGAATTTGACGCTTCCTACGACAAGATGATTTCGGATTTGGAGAATGCGGGAATGGCAGATGCCGAGCAGATGCTGACTGAGATCATTCAGGAAAAAGTAGCTGCTGTGCAGTAGAACAGAGAAGTATTCTGGCAGAATGGCCGTATAGAAAAGTGAATCAGGTTTTATTGATAAAAGGAGCAGGAATTCTTGGGGATGAACCGGAGAGTTCCTGCTCCTTTTGTTTTACTGCCGGTGTGTCCTGCGAAATTCGGCGGGCGTCATTCCGACTTGACGTTTGAATTTGATGTGAAAATAATCGACATTGCGGTAGCCGACTTTTTCTGCAATCTCGTATACCTTCATATCATTGCCAAGGAGCAGTTCCTTGGAGTGTTCGATACGCACATGGTCGAGATAGGAGTTGAAATTTTCCCCGACCTTTTTGCTGAAGATCTTGCCGAGATAAGAACTGTTGTAGCCAAAAAGCGGCGCGATTGCCTCCAGTGTGAGATTGCGTGCGTAATTGTGCTCGATGTAATAGAGAATGTCGTCAATCACGCCCTCCTTCGACGTGCGGCCGATGGAGGATAAGATCAGTTCAAACTGTTCTGTCAGAAAGCGGATGATTTCATACAGATAATATTTTTCGGAGATGATGCGTATGATTTCTCCGTTCCCCGGAAAAGGAATATCGACGCTGGTGTAAGAGCGGCCGATGCGCTCCTTGATCTGAAGATACAGATCTGCAAAAAACAGCTTGATGGTATCAATGGAATCGGACGACTGATACAGCTTTGTCTGTAATTCACCCAGAATCTCTGCAGTGCGGCTCCGGCTGAATGAGGAGAGCCCGTCAAAAAGGCGGCCTGCGTATTCATCCAGAAAGGCACCGGTAATGAGTGGAAGACCGCTGCCGAGCGTCGGGAGACTCTCATAGCCTAAGGTATGCTGATCTTCCTCACAGAAAAAGCGCTGGTCGATCAGCCGGGAAGCGTCTGTATAGGAGAGCGCGATCTCTTCCAGATGTGATACAGGGCGACCGTAAGCGAGAAACAGACTGTCCAGCGGGGAATCCTTCTGCGGCTGGCACTGCCTTTGGAAGCGTTCCAGAAAGCTGTTGAATTTTTCGGTGGCAAAGCTGCCCTTAAGCAGGATGATCTCGCGGGTGTCATCCGTGATATGGTCAAAGGAATTGTGATCCTGGTTGGTCACGCGCAGCAGGTCGGAAAAGCGGTAGGCCGCGTCCTCCGTGCGGCGGCTGTATTTTTCGTAGATGATTACTTGATATATATCCGCATTCAGATGCAGCTCCGCACGATCCAGGCGGTCGTAGGCGGCAGTGCCGGCAAGCAGATCCCGGATGATGGAATCGTATGCTTTCTGCCGGTAATGCGCAGAAGAATCCCGGGCGCTGGCATCGGAATCCAGCTGATTCCGTATCTGCGAGACAATCTCGAGAAGCTCATCTTCGTCGATGGGCTTGGTGAGATAGGAGAGTACGCCGTAGCGTATGGCGGTTCTGGCGTAATTGAAATCCGAGTAACCGCTTAAGATGACAACTTTTCCGTCATAGCCGTGTTCCCTGGCAATGCGGACAACATCCAGTCCGGACATACCCGGCATGCGGATATCGAGCAGAACCAGATCCGGCGTTTCAGACAAAAGAAATTGCAGGGTGGCATCGCCGTTTGCCGCTTCTCCTGCAATGGTAAATCCCAATGTTTCCCAATCAAGCAGACAGCGCAGACCCTCGCGTATGATGGCCTCGTCATCTGCAATGAACAACTTATACATAGTGCATCCTTCCTGATTTTACTGCTGGAAAATAATCTCCTAAAATTATAGCGTTTGGGGTGGTGTTGTGTCAAATTTGTACCGTGTTTTATGTGCAATTTGTACGGTATATTTTTCCGTTTGGGTACGGTAAGATGAGGATGCTGGGAAATAAAAAATACAATACGAGGAGTAAGGAGGAGAACGATGAAATTCAGTAACGGATGCTGGTTACAGAAGGAAGATTGCGCCTGCTTTTCATCGGCGCAGATTTATTTTACGAAGATAGAGAAAGACCGGGTTACGCTATGCGCACCGACGAATAAGATTAACCACAGAGGGGATACGTTAGGCGGGGTGAATCTGACGATTCAGATCAGTGCGCCGTATCCGGAAGTGCTCCGTATCCAGACACATCACCACATGGGACTTAAGGAGCGCATGCCGCAGTTTGAGCTTGCACCGCCACAGACCGGAAATCTTGCGGCGGAAGAAACAGAAAAACAGATCATTGTAAAGAGCGGGGAACTTCGCATCGAGATTGAGAAAGAGAGCGGAGCGTTTGTATTCTGGCGCGGAGCGGAGAAGATCACCGGCAGCGGATGGAGAGATCTCGCCTACATGAAGACGAACTGGAAAGGCAGCGCATACGATAAGGGACCGGAGGATGCCTACATGAGGGAGCAGCTTTCCCTCTCGGTCGGCGAACTGGTGTATGGACTGGGCGAACGCTTTTCGGCATTCGTAAAAAATGGTCAGAGTGTGGACATCTGGAATGAGGACGGGGGGACTTCCACGGAACAGTCCTACAAGAACATCCCGTTTTACCTTTCCAATAAAGGATATGGCGTATTTGTCAATCATCCGGAAAAGGTTTCCTTTGAGGTGGCAACGGAAATGGTGACCAAGGTGGAGTTTTCCGTACCTGGGGAGAGTCTCGATTATTTTCTGATTAACGGCCCGACGATGAAGGAGGTGCTGATGCGCTACACGGATATTACCGGAAAACCGGCGCTCCCGGCACCGTGGACGTTCGGTCTGTGGCTGTCTACTTCCTTTACGACGAATTATGATGAGAAGACGGTGAACAGTTTTGTGGATGGCATGATCGAGCGTGGAATTCCGCTCTCGGTTTTCCACTTTGACTGCTTCTGGATGAAGGACTTTCACTGGTGTGACTTTACCTGGGATGAGCGTGTGTTCCCGGATCCGGAGGGAATGTTAAAGCGCCTGAAAGAAAAAGGGTTAAAGATCTGCGTCTGGATCAACAGCTATGTGGGACAGGAGTCCTCGTTGTTTGAGGAGGGCGTAAAGGGCGGCTATTTCCTGAAACGTGCCAACGGTGATGTATGGCAGTGGGATATGTGGCAGCCGGGGCTTGCCATTGTGGATTTTACCAATCCGGCAGCGTGCGAGTGGTATGGAAAGAAGCTGGAAGCACTTTTGGATATGGGAGTCGACTGCTTTAAGACGGATTTCGGTGAGCGGATTCCGACAGATTGTGTGTATTATGACGGATCCGATCCAGTCAAGATGCACAATTATTATACATACATGTACAATAAGACGGTGCATGACGTGATTGCAAAGAAAAAGGGCGAGAAGGAAGCGATTCTTTTTGCGCGCTCCGCAACAGCGGGCGGCCAGAAATTCCCGGTACACTGGGGAGGGGACTGCTGGTCGGATTATGAGTCAATGGAGGAGAGTCTGCGGGGCGGTCTGTCGCTGACAAGTTCCGGTTTTGGCTTCTGGAGTCATGACATCGGAGGATTTGAGAGCACTTCCACGCCGGATGTCTACAAGAGATGGTGCGCGTTCGGACTGCTTTCGACACATTCCAGACTGCACGGTTCCACTTCTTACCGTGTGCCCTGGGCTTATGATGAGGAAGCGGTGGACGTGGTGCGCTATTTTGCAAAATTAAAGGCGCGTCTGATGCCGTATCTGTACCGCAATGCCATCGAGACGGCAAAGACCGGTGTGCCGATGATGCGGAGTATGGTGCTTGAGTTTACGGAGGACCGGAACTGCGCATATCTGGCAAGCCAGTATATGTTGGGCGATTCCCTGTTGGTAGCTCCGATTTTTAATGAGGACGGAATCGCGGAGTATTATCTTCCAGGGGGACGCTGGACATCACTGCTTAGCGGCGATGTGAAGGAGGGCGGCAGATGGTACAAAGAGAAGCATGGCTATCTGAGCATCCCGCTCTACGTCAGAGCGGGCAGCATCGTTGCGATGGGTGCAAGGGATGACAATGCAGTTTATGATTATGCAGATGGAACGACATTCCGGGTCTATGCGCTTGACGATGGGTGCGAGGCACAGACGACGGTGTACGATACGGAAAACCGGGAAGCGGTGAAGGCAGCGGTCACACATTGCGGCAGCCGGTACGAGATTCAGGTGTCCGGAGGTACGGAGGTGAAAGTGGCGCTCATGCATGCGGGAATGCCGAAGACGGTAAGCTGTGCCTATGAGATGGACGGGGATCATGCCGTGATCGCGGTTCCAAAGGAAGGAAACGTAACAGTCGAATTTTAAATGCAGCCGGAGGTGGCAATGAAAACAGAGACATATGAAGTACAGATCGGGAAATTATTAGAACAGCTGACACTGGAAGAAAAGATCGGAATGATTCATGGCGCGGGGCTGTTCCGCACCGAGGGGGTGGAGCGGCTTTCCATACCGCCGCTCTTTTTCTCGGACGGTCCGATGGGCGTGCGTGCGGAATTTGCGGACAAGGAGTGGAGAAATACAGGCACGACAGATGATTTTGTCAGCTATCTCCCGTGCAACAGCGCGGTAGCATCGACCTGGAATCGCGAACTTGCGGGTGAGGAGGGCAGAGTGCTGGGCGAGGAGGCAAGAGGAAGAGGCAAAGACATGATTCTCGCACCGGGAATCAATATCAAGCGGAGCCCGTTCTGCGGAAGAAATTTTGAATATATGAGCGAGGACCCGTATCTGATCTCGGAACTGGTCGTGCCGATGGTGAAGGGAATCCAGCAGTCGGATGTAGCGGCGTGCGTAAAGCATTTTGCAGCCAACTCGCAGGAGACAGAGCGTCTCTGGGTAGACACGAAAGTATCGCCCCAGACCTTAGAGGAAATCTATTTTCCGGGATTTCGCGCGGCGGTGCAAAAGGGCGGTGTCCATGCGGTGATGGGAGCATACAATCTGTTAAACGGGGAACACTGCTGCACCAGCAAAAAACTGTTAAACGGCACACTGCGGCGCGACTGGGGATTTGACGGTGTGGTGGTCTCGGACTGGGGCGGTGTCCATGACACCAGAGAAGCGGCGGAAGCTGCGATTGATGTGGAGATGGAAGTGACGTACGATTTCGACCAGCAGTATCTGGCAGAGCCGCTTTTAAAGATGGTGCGTTCCGGTGAGATCTCCGAGGCGCTCATTGATGAAAAGGTGCGCAATATTCTGCGGCTGATGTTCCGCCTGCATATGATCGGAGAAAAGAGAGAGACCAGAAAGACCGGAACTTACAACAGCAGAGAGCATCAGGACACGGTATTAAAGATCGCCAGGGAATCGGTGGTTCTGCTAAAAAATGAAGAGGAATGTCTTCCACTCGATGCAAAAAAGGTGAAGCGTGTTGCAGTGATCGGACAGAATGCTGCGGCAATTCACTCCAACGGGGGCGGCAGTGCTGAGATCAAGGCGCTCTACGAGATCTCACCGCTGCTCGGAATCAAAAAGCTCCTCGGCGGGAATGTGAAAGTGGAGTATGCACCGGGCTACTATATCCCCGGCAAGGAGGCACAGGGCAGTGTGAACTGGCAGGCGGACAGCACCAAAAAGGACTGGGGCAAAACTTCTGAAGAAGCGGAAGTGTCCGATGAGACGAAGGAGTGTAGGAAGCGCTTCCGCGAGGAGGCGGTGGCGCTGGCGAAGGAATGTGACACGGTGATTTTTGTGGGAGGCCTGAATCATGATTTTGACTCGGAGGGCTATGACCGGACGACCCTCACGCTTCCCTATGAACAGGATGCGCTGATCGGGGAACTTCTTGCCGTCAGACCGGACACTGTGATTGTGCTCTACGCCGGATCACCGGTGGCGATGCCGTGGAATGAGCAGGCAAAGGCGGTGCTCTGGAGTTATTATGCCGGAATGGAGGGAGGAACGGCGATTGCGGAGATTTTGTTTGGAAAAGAGAATCCATCCGGCAGGCTTGCGGAGTCGTTCCCGAAGGATGCAAACGATTGCCCGGCACATACGATCGGAACATTTGCAAAGAAGGACGTGGTGGAATACAAGGAGGGCGTGATGGTGGGATACCGCTATTACGACACTGTGGATACACCGTTATACTATGGCTTTGGACACGGGCTTTCCTACAGCCGTTTTGTCTATAAATATATGACGGTTCGTCCGGTCACGGCATCCGCAGAGACCGGGGGGACGATGGACGCCCCGCGGTATGAGCTTGCAGTGACCGTGAAGAATGACAGTCTTCGTGCCGGAAAAGAAGTGGTGCAGGTGTATGTGGCACCGAAAGAGCGGCAGGACGACCGCCCGGCACATAAACTGTGTGCGTTTGAAAAGATGGAGCTGATGCCGGGGGAGGAAAAGACGGTAACGCTTCTTCTGACAGCGGCGGCATTTTCCGTGTATGACGAGAAGCAGCATGCATTTGCAGAAAAAATGGGCAGCTATGAGATTGAAGCCGGAAGCTCGTCAAGAGATATCCGGCTGCGCCGGGAACGGGAGCACTTCTTATCACACCCGGGCAGGTGATCGTCACGACACCGGGGGCTGATAATAAAAAGGTTCTGGCATAAGACAAAATTACAGGTAAAGAGGTGCCATGGAAAACGGCTTTTTGTGATCGGAAAACATCTGATCGCAGAGAGCCGTTTTACTGTTCACATTGCTATGAAATTTCATGGTTACTTCCATGATACACAGAAATTAAGTGCAGGATATTGCATCGGGCGAAGAAGGCGCTTATAATGTGTTCTGGTAAGAGACCGGCGCAGGGAGGAAGAGAAGATGACAATCAGACATGCGGCAATGGAGGACCTAAAGGCGGTTACAGAGTTGGAAGCAAAGTGTTTTCCTGCGGCGGAAGCGGCGGGGAGAGAGGCATTTTTCGATCGGCTGG
>OKRZ01003549.1_pt1 | contig 10480 bp, 7 predicted proteins | sample 1601141 | NCBI WGS metagenome assembly OKRZ01 (sample SAMEA3541524, study PRJEB24748) | human gut metagenome | biome: human gut; feature: human-associated habitat; material: faeces | place: China | collected 2012
TACCTCTCAAGAAAGGATATATAAATCCAATGCAAAATGCTAAAAATGTAGGTGCTAAAAATAGAAGAAAGCATCTTTGAATAGGTTTGCGAAGAAGTTTAGAATTTACAGATGTTCCACCATTATGTTTTTTCTTTTTTCCTTTCACTTCAATCTCCTCCTAATTCTTATTCAAAATAGAATTTTCAATATTTTTCTATTTTTTAATAAAGGGGCAGACACTGCCTGCCCCACAATGTGTTAATAATTTAATTATGATTTTATACTTATCAATCTAAAACCTTATTACTTATTAGCTGCTTTATACTGAGTAGCCCATCCCTGAACAAATGCTGTCTTAACATCATCCCATGATCCACCTGCATCATATTTGTTCATTGCTGCTACAAGGCTTGCTCTCCATTCATCTACGTTTGGTGTGTAGTTAAATGTCCAGTCTACGTTGTAATTTCCTGCTTCAAGTAAATCATTTGCATTCTTTAAGAATACGTTACCACTGTCTGCTGCTTTCTTGTAAGGAATAGCACCGAACTGTTCTGCCATAACTTTTGTTCCTTCATCAGATGTTACTAACCAGTTCATGAAATCAAGTGTTGCTTTCTGATCTTTTTCTGAAGCTTTTGCATTAACTGCCCAACAGTTTTCTGTTCCTGAGCAAAGACCAGCTTTTTCTTCTCCTTCAACTCCACAGTAAATTGGAATCATCTGCATATCATCATCTGAAATTGACTTTTTCAATTTATCATATTCCCATGTACCATTCTGGAAGAATACTGCTTCTCCATTCTTAAATTCTGCTTCAGCATCATATCCACCTGTTGCTAAAGAATTCTTGTCATATTTACTATTGTTAATATATAAATCCCATACATTTTTGTAATTATCTAAATATGTTCCTTTGATTTCTGAAGGAGCTTCTGTCCATCCTTCATCTCTTCCTTCATAGAATAAAGGCATATTTGCTAAATGTCCTGTAAATCTCCAAGATGATGAATCATCCATGCCTGATGATGTAAATGCATCAAATCCAAGTTTATCAGCTCTCTTATGAATATCTTCTGCAACTGATTTTAATGAAGCAAAATCTTTAATATCTGTTACTTCATAACCTGCTTCCTTAAGCAACTTCTTGTTTACGATAATTCCATAACTTTCATAACAGTAACCAATTGAGCAAACCTTTCCATCTGCATCTGTTAAGTTAAATGCATCTGTACTTAATTCTTTGTAAACATCTGTATCTTTAAGATCGATGCAATAATCATCCCATGTCTTTACTGCTGCCTGATTTCCAACTACGAATAATGTTGGGGCTGCTGATTTTCCCATTTCAGATGTCAATGTTGAATTGTAATTTCCTGAAGCAGCTGTAACTACTTTTACTTTAACTCCTTTTTCTTTTTCATAAGTCTTAGCTATATCCTGTAAAGCTTCATCTGCTTCAGGTTTGAAGTTTAACCAGTAAACTGATCCTTTAGCACTTGACTTATCACTGCTTGAACTGTTTCCACATCCTGCAAATAAACCTGCTACCATTGTTGCGCATAATGCTACACTAAATAATTTTCTACGCATATTTCTTTCTCCTTTTCAAATAAAAAATAACTAAAGGTCTCCGTTGTTTCCTTCTCAAAGTTTTTTATTTAACTTCACATTGGAAACGTTTCCCATAGCTTGATACTAGCACTTTTCGGAAACGTTTTCAATGGTATTCTGACCATTTTCGGTCTTTTCAGCCTTTTAGCTAATTTTTCACGTATTTTTTGTGCATTTTTCACATCCATTGCAACGTTTTTATATCTTTTTTATACATTTACCACAGTTTTTTTTGTATTTTGCACTCTTGTTAAACACTTTCTTTTTGCCATTTTGCTGTCTATTTTTCTGACAAATACGCAATAAAAAAGTACCATAAAAAAGTTTTATAGCCAACCATTTTACGGTACTTTTATTTCTATATATTTTTATAATTTCCAAATATCTCTGTTATACTCTTCAATTGTTCTATCTGATGAAAAATATCCGGCTTTTGCAATATTAACAAGCATCTTTTTTGCCCATTCTTTTCTATTTTCATAATCAGCATAAGCCTGTTCTCTTGTCTTTACATAAGCATCAAAGTCAGGGAATGTCATAAACCAGTCTTTCCATATAAGTTCATGAGAAAGTCTTTCTAATCTTTCCTTGTCACCTATTGCCATTAATTCATTACCTGTTATAAAATCTACAGCTTCTTTTATTTGTGCATTATCATTATAATACTGTGCTGCGTTATAACTTCCGTTTGCATATCTTTCTACAACAGTTTCACTTAAATCGCCAAAAATATAGATGTTATCATCGCCTACAAGTTCATGTATTTCTACATTTGCACCATCTTCAGTTCCTAGTGTAACTGCTCCATTAAGCATAAACTTCATATTGCCTGTACCACTTGCTTCTTTTGATGCAAGTGAAATCTGTTCAGAAATATCACATGCCGGAATTAATTTTTCTGCCCATGTAACATTATAATTCTCAACCATAACTACATTAAGATATGGATTAACCTCAGGGTCATTGTTTATTAGTTCCTGCAAGCAAAGAATAAGGTGTATAATATCCTGTGCAATGATATATGCCGGAGCTGCTTTTGCTCCGAAAAATACTGTTATTGGAGTTGTTGGCTTTTTACCTGCTTTAATTTCCAAATACTTGTGAATCACATATAAAGCATTTAACTGTTGACGTTTATATTCGTGAAGTCTTTTAATCTGAATATCAAATATTGAATTTTCATTAATTGAAATATTCTGTCTATCACGTAATACATTTTTCAATTCCATTTTCTTAGTGTCTTTTATTTCAAGTATTTTATTTAACACTTCTTCATTATCTTTATATTCTAAAAGTTTCTCTAATTGTGTAGCATCCTTTTTATATCCGTCTCCTATAAGTGATGTGATAAGTTCTGTAAGCTGCGGATTACTATGAAGTAGCCATCTTCTAAAAGTAATTCCGTTAGTTTTATTATTGAACTTTTCCGGATAAATCTTATAAAAGTTATTTAATTCAATATTTTTTAAAATCTCTGTATGAAGTGAAGCAACACCATTAACACTTGAAGAATAATGAATATCTATATGAGCCATATGAACTCTTTCTTCTCTGTCAATAATGTAAACTGAGCTGTCATCATATTTTCTTCTTACCTTATCATCCAACACTTCAATAATTGGCATAAGCTGAGGTACTGCCTTTTTCAAATAAGAAATAGGCCACTTTTCCAAAGCCTCTGCAAGAATTGTATGATTTGTATATGCACATGACTTAGTAACTGCTTCTATCGCGTCGTCCATTTCTAATCCACGTTCTACCAACAAACGAATAAGTTCAGGAATAACCATTGTTGGATGTGTATCGTTTATCTGGATTACAGCATAGTCTGATAAATCATAAAGTTTGCACCCTTTTTCAATACATTCATCTAAAATAAGTTGCGCCGCACTTGATACCATAAAATACTGCTGATAAATTCTTAAAATTCTACCTGCATCATCACTATCATCAGGATAAAGGAATAACGTAAGATTCTTTTCTATATCTTCTTTATTAAAATTAATTCCGTCTTCTACAATGTTTTCATCAACACTTTCAATATCAAATAAATGAAGCTTATTTGTTGTGCTGTTATATCCTGTAACATCAATATCATACATTCTTGAAGTAACAGTCATTCCTTTAAATTTAACCTTATATGTTACATCTGTCTTATTTAACCAGCTTTTCTTAGTAAGCCATGGATCGGGTACTGTAGTCTGGGCATTATTTTTAAATATCTGCTTAAACAAGCCAAAATGATAATTTAATCCTACTCCATCCCCGTTAAGGCCTAATGTTGCTATTGAATCTAAAAAGCATGCCGCAAGTCTTCCAAGCCCACCATTTCCAAGAGACGGCTCTTTTTCAAATTCTTCTATTTCACATAGATTTTTCCCATTATCTGCAAGTTCTTTTTTTACATCATCATAAATTCCAAGATTTATAAGATTATTTGATAACAATTTTCCTATAAGAAATTCCGCTGAAATATAATATAGTTTCTTCTTAGAATTTTTATGTTGTTTACTTTCAGCCATATTTTTGACTAAAGTAAGCAATGAATAATAAATCTCTTCGTTTGTACATTCTGAAATTGATTTATTATATTCTGTTTTAATAATTTCCGAAAGTTGCATTTTTGTACCTCCTAAAATATTATGGTTTTATTTTTGTGTTTATATTATAATATTGTCATCTTATAATTTATTGCATTATTCTTTCGATTATTTGCACAATACTATCCTTTTTTTATTTTGGAGGTTATTTATGAATAAAGATCAATACAAGATATATCACGAAACTAAAACTCATACACCGGACGATTTCCCATACAACACATATCTCTGTTCTATTCCTTTAGATTTCAAATCTGTTAATTTGCATTGGCATAATGAAGTTGAAATTATAGTAATAAAGAAAGGTTGCGGAATAGTTAATGTTAATTTAGTATCATACTCAGTTGAAGCCGGAAATATAATTTTTGTATTTCCAGGTCAATTGCATTCAATAAGTCAGAATGAAGATAATATTATGGAATATGAAAATATATTATTTAAATCAGGTCTTCTTAAATCTTCAGGATATGATTTATGTAATGATAAATTTGTTCAGTCCTTACTTTCAGGGAGTTTAAATATATATCCTGTTATTAATGATTGTTTTGAATATTATAAGCCTGTTATTACCCAAATTAATGAAATTGACAATCTATGTGATTTGCGTCCGTTTGCATATCAATTATCGGTCAAATCTCATTTGTTTCAAATATTTTATATTCTAATTTCGAGTTGTGGTCAAAATGAAGTTAAACCTATCAGTAAAAAGTCCCTTGATAAGGTAAAGTCTATTCTGACTTATATTGCAGATAATTTTCAAAGTAATATTACTATAGAGGAAATTGCAGGTCATTGTTTTTACAGCAAATCCTATTTTATGAAATTCTTTAAGGAAACTATGGGTATGAGTTTTATACAATATCTTAATGATTATCGTTTAGAAGTTGCAGCTAAATTATTAACCACAACTTCTGATGATATTATTGATATCTCTGTTAATACCGGATTTGAGAATTTATCTTATTTTAACAGATGCTTTAAGAAAAAATACGGCACTACTCCGGGAAGATATAGAAAAACCATCAATTCTTAAATATTTTAACTATATTTTTTTAAATCATTTATAAAAGAAAGAGGTGTCATGCGATACTTTTTCTTAAATGCCCTATGAAAATATGAAAGATTGTGAAATCCTACAGATAATGAAACTTCCATTATTGATGAGTTTCCCTTTTCAAATAGTTCGACTGCTTTTTCAAGTCGCAAATTATTAATGTATTCAACACAAGTCATATTCATATGTTTTTTAAAAAATCGCATAAAATGATAATCACTAAAATAACAAAGTTTAGCTAATTGTGACACGGTAATTGTTTCAGAATAATGAAGTTCAATATAATCAAGTACATTTTTTATCTTGTCCGACACCTTTTCTGTCTCCGGCACCGCTACCTTTTTACTATATTGAAGCAATAAGAATATTGTTTGTAAAAATAATGATTTCAATGCAAGTTCATAACCAATTATTGATTCGTCATATGTTGTATTAATCTGATTAAATATTTTTCTAAGAGATACATATACCGGATAATTTGGTTTTATAACGTATGGCATGGAAAACTCCTGATTCATAATAGGCGCAAGATACCTTGTCGAGCATATATCTGTAGAATTTCCTCCTAAAAATTTCAGGTGAAATACATATGTTTCAGAACTTACTTTTTTATTATTTCCTAATGTTATTGAATGTAAAAACAATGGAGGAACAAATAAAATATCTCCTTCTTCTACTTCATATTCAACTAAATCAATCTTATATATACATTTTCCACTTGTAATCAACGTAAGCTCCGCCTCTTCGTGCCAATGGTTAGTTACTCCCATGTATTCTGAAGAAAGATTTGTTATATATTTTTGTACGGGAAAAAAACTTTCTCCATGTTTAGCATCTTCTTTTTGATCTATCGCAAGTGTATGTACCTTTTTCAAATTCATTACCTCTTATCATTACTTCATATATTTTATTTTCAATAGCAGTATTGTGTTATATATTGTTAAAATACTGCAAGATAATTTCATTTTTTATTCTTATAATAGCAGTATAATACATATATTTCAATGTATTTACATTATATGAGTGAAAGAATTTACTAAGCATCAGTTTTAGTAAAAATGAGGTATTTATATGAATAAAAAATGGTGGCATGATAAGGTTGCTTATCAGATTTATCCTAAAAGTTTTCTTGATACTAATGGGGATGGAATTGGTGATTTAAAAGGTATAATATCTAAACTGGATTATTTAAAAGAATTAGGAATTGACATTATATGGCTTTCTCCTATTTACAAGTCACCTTTTATTGATCAGGGCTATGATATTTCTGACTATTATTCTATTGCCAAAGAATTCGGAACTATGGAAGATTTTGATGAATTACTTTCTGAAGCAAAAAAACGTAATATGTACATTATAATGGATTTAGTTATAAATCACTGTTCTGATCAACATGAATGGTTTAGGAAAGCTTTAGCTGACCCTGATGGCGAATACGCTGATTATTTCTATTTCAGAGAAGGCAAAAATGGTAATCCACCTAGCAATTATCGTTCATATTTTGGTGGTAGTTGTTGGGAACCTGTACCTGGAACTGATAAATATTATTTACATATGTTTGCAAAAGAACAGCCCGATTTAAATTGGGAAAATCCAATTCTAAGACAAAAACTTTTTGATATGGTAAACTGGTGGCTTGAAAAAGGTCTTGCCGGGTTTAGAATTGATGCAATTATGAATATCAAAAAAGACCTTGATTTTCCTGATTTTGGACCTGACGGTCCTGATGGCTTGTCAGGATGTTGGCGCATGATAGAGAGTGTTGATGGAATAGGCGAATTGTTAGACGACTTAAAGAAAAACACGTTTGAGAAATATGAAGCATTTACTGTTGCCGAAGCTTTTAATTTAAACAAATCTGAACTTAATAAGTTTATTGGCGAAAACGGATATTTCTCAACTATTTTTGATTTCAGTGCGCAGTGCCTTAGTGACGGTAAACATGGTTGGTATGATTCACCTGACATCACTTTTAAGAAGTGGCGTGAAACCATCATTAACTCACAACTTGATGTCCAAAAGGTTGGATTTGAAGCAAATATTATAGAAAACCATGACGAACCTCGTGGAGTATCAAGATTTTTACCTGAATATGCCAGAAACGCTGATGGCACAAAAATGCTTGGAACCGTAAGTATTCTGCTTCGTGGAATTCCATTTATTTATCAGGGGCAGGAAATTGGAATGCAAAATGCCATTTGGAAAAGCGTTGATGAATTTAACGACATAAACACAATAGACCAATATTACATTGCAAGAAAAGCCGGACTTAATAACAAAGGCGCGTTAGCTGCTTGCTGTAAAATGAGCCGTGACAATGCAAGAACACCTATGCAGTGGAGTTCTTGTAATAATGCAGGCTTTACAAGTGGTACACCTTGGTTAAAAGTAAATTCAAATTATAAACTAATTAATGTTGAAAACCAGGAAAAAAATCCTGACTCTGTGCTTAACTACTACAAAAAATTAGTGTCAGTGCGCAAATCTCCTGAATATATAGAAACATTTACTTACGGCGAATTTATTCCTGCATATGAAAACACTGAAACAGTTATGGCTTATTATCGTGTATTTAATAACAAACGTATACTTGTTATTGCAAACTTTGGAAAGGATACTGCTACCGTTCCCGTTGAATATTCCTTTAAACACATTATTCTTTCTAATAAAGGCAGGAGTTATCTACCGACTACCTCTATTAGCCTTGAAAGCTGTGAAGTTCTTGTTTTAGAGTGTGATAATTAAACTGTAATAATAAAAAGGATTGGTTTATATAATTTTCTTAAAGTTCATCATTCAAGGTTCTAAACTTTACTTCTTAAGATTTAGAGCCTTGAATTTTTCACTTTTATAAAATACTATATACCAATCCGTATCCATCACAGTTGTAAACTTTTGACCAAACATAATTGTTATTGTTTTAACTTATTAGTCATCTAATAAATTCTGCATACTGCGCAAACTTATTAATAAAGTTGATGTATTATGCAAAAGTGCTGCTAATGTAGGCTGAATAATTCCTGCCACTCCAAGAACAATTAATCCTGTGTTAAATATTGCTATATCTTTGTAGTTTTTATGAATTTTCTTCATTAGCCCATTACTAATTGCCTTTAATGTTACGATTTCATATAAACTGTCAGCACCTATTGTAACATCTGCTATTTCACGTGCAATTTGAGCGCCATCACTTATTGCAATTCCTACATCTGCCGCTGATAACGCCGGTGAATCATTTACACCATCACCTATCATTATAACTTTTCGGCCAAGTGACTTTTCCTTTTCTACAAATTTAGCTTTGTCTTCCGGAAGTACTTCTGAATAATATTCATCAACACCAACACGTTTTGCTATAACTGAAGCTGTTCTTTCACTATCACCTGTCATCATAACGACCTTACTTAATCCTGCTTTTTTCAACGAATTAATTACTGCTTCTGCTTCATCCCTTAATGGGTCTTCTATACAAATTACGCCTGCAAGTTCATTTTCAATTGCAAGGTACAGATGAGAACACTGTAATGGCAAATTATTAAACTTTTCTTCCATTCCTTTTGGAACCACACATTTTTCATCTTCAAACACAAAATGCGAACTTCCTATAATTGTTTTTCTTCCGTTATAAAACGTAGAAATACCATGAGCAACTATATATTCAACTTTTGTATGTTCTTCTTCATGTTCAAGGCCTTTCTTTGCTGCTGCATCTACAACAGCCTTAGCCATAGAATGTGGAAAATGTTCTTCTAAGCACGCTGCAATTTTTAACAATTCATCCTGAGACTGTCCGTTGAATGAAATAACATCTACAACTGTAGGTTGTGCCTTTGTAAGTGTGCCTGTTTTATCAAACACAATACTGTCTGCTTCTGCTATTGCTTCAAGATATTTACCACCCTTTACGGTTATGTTATAAATACTTGCCTCTCTAATTGCTGACAAAACAGATATCGGCATAGCAAGTTTTAATGCACATGAAAAGTCAACCATGAGCACTGACAAAGCTCTTGTAACATTTCTTGTTATAAGCCACGTTATACCTGTTCCAAGCAAAGTGTATGGAACAAGTCTGTCTGCCAAATGTTCTGCTTTTCCTTCTACCTGTGACTTGAGTTTTTCCGACTCTTCAATCATTGATACAATTTTATCAAATCTTCCTGAGCCACTTACCTCTTTAACACAAATTGTAAGTTCCCCTTCTTCAACAACTGTTCCTGCATATACTGAACTATCCTTTTCCTTTTGTACCGGAAGTGATTCTCCCGTCATTGACGCCTGATTTACCATAGCTTCTCCATCTGTAACAGTACCGTCAAACGGAATAACATTTCCCATATGTACTATAACTTTGTCCCCTGCCTTTATCTTATTTGAATCTACAAGGATTTCTTTTCCATCACTGCCAACAAGCCATACCTTATCAATGTTAAGTGACATACTTCTTGCTAAATCATCAACAGATTTCTTGTGAGTCCACTCTTCAAGAATCTCACCTATTCCAAGTAAAAACATTACCGAGCCTGCCGTTTCCATATCTCCTCTAAGCATAGAAACTGTTATTGCTGTCGCATCCAATACCGGTACTTCAATTTTTCCTTTAAGAAGTGTCTGTATTCCATGTTTAATATATTTTGTCGATTTAACAACTGATATGGCTGCTCTTATAGGATATGGAATAAATAACTTTGAACTATATCTAAGAACTACTTTATTTATAAGTTTTTCTTTGTATTTTTCATTCAATTCTCTTCCTGAATTTTCAAGAAAAATCTTTGGTACTTCTACATTCTCATAAGAGAATGTCTTAATCATTTTAATTATTTCTTCCCTGTCTCCCTGATAACATACAGTTACATCACCTGTTCTGTTTTGAACATTTACATGAGTAATATTCTTTCCCATAGAGAAATAATATTGTAGTATGTCTGCCTGTTCATATGACATTCTATTTTGAATGACGTGAAAACGTATACGACCTTTTATTTCATGCATTATTTTAACTTTCATTTTTGTGCCTCCATACAACTATAAAAAGCAACTTAAGCAGTTATTCCCTGCCCTCGCTGCTTTCATAGTACCTATTTCGATATAAAGTTATTTTTATCTGCATTTATGTAATTTAATAAGTTATAAACTATTAACTTCAAATTTACTCTGCATCTTCTGTTGTATCTTCAACTACATCTTCAAATTCATCTTCAATATTTTCTGCTTCCTCTGCTGCAGC
>OKRZ01003550.1_pt1 | contig 10476 bp, 10 predicted proteins | sample 1601141 | NCBI WGS metagenome assembly OKRZ01 (sample SAMEA3541524, study PRJEB24748) | human gut metagenome | biome: human gut; feature: human-associated habitat; material: faeces | place: China | collected 2012
TGTCAGAGCGTGTGGACAAGCACAATTCCGTTATCGCTCGGACGTACAAGCTGGAGCAGGACTATGCGGTGGTCGCTGAACAGATAAAGGTCGCAAACCACCGCATTGAAGATTTAGAAAGGAAGTAATTTTATGGCAAAGACATTTAAGGGCATTGATATTTCATACTGTCAGGGAAATATTGATTTTGCAAAGCTCAAGGGCAAGGTAGACTATGTTATCATGCAGATAGGCTACGGAAAGTACACAAGTCAGGTGGACAATTTCTTCGAGAGAAACTATGCTCAGTGCAAGAAGTACGGCATACCTTGCGGTGGATACTGGTTTAGCTACGCCACAACTGCCGCTGAGGCAAAGGCAGAGGCAGTAGCTTGCCTGTCCGTAATAAAGGGCAAGACTTTTGAGTACCCTATCTACTTCGACGTTGAGGGCAAGTCGCTTGTGGGCAGAACAGCGGTATCTGCAATGTGCAAGGCGTTCTGTAACGCTCTTGAAGCGGCAGGCTACTGGGCAGGTATCTACATAAGCAGAAGTCCTGCTCAGACCATGCTTGAAGCTTCTGTCGCCAAGAGGTATGCACTCTGGCTTGCAGAGTATGGCTCACGTTGCAACTACGGCGGAACATATGGTATGTGGCAGTACAGCTCCACTGGCAGAGTCAGCGGTATCAGCGGCAATGTTGATATGGATATCTGCTATGTGGACTATCATGCGAAGATAAAGGCGGCAGGGCTGAACGGCTTCAAGAAGCAGGCTATCAGACCGACTAGCAAGCCGTCTGCAAGTTCCACCAAGAAGACAGTAACTTATACTGTGAAGCGTGGGGACACGCTCTCGGGCATCGCACGGCGCTACAAGACTACTGTTGCGAAGCTTGTCAAGAACAACGGTATCAAGAACGCTAATCTCATTTATGTGGGGCAGAAAATAAAAATCAAATAGGTAGTAAGACAGCCGACAGGGTTATTCCTTGTCGGCTGATTTTTTTGTATAGTTTAATTTCGTAATCATTTTGTAATTGACAATGTGAATAAAATTGTGTATAACGGATGTGTTTATATATACAATTTGGCACGTTTTGATGAGTGTCAGCATAAGTATTAGTAGTATTAGAAAGGTACTGTTACGAAAAGGTGATTAATTTATGGTTAGACCGGAAGATATTGCAAATTATTTAATACTTAGTTATAAGAGGACGATTTTTCAATGCGATAAAAGAAAATTACAGAAAATAACTATATATTCTGACTTAATTTATTATGCAAAGAATCATCAGCGTATGCTTGATGAAGACGTAGTTACTGCAAGTCCGTCTGGCTTATCTATAGAACGTCTTTCAACTGGCATATACGATTTGATATTAAATTCATATAATTGTAATAAGGATATAGAAGATTCTGATATATCTAATGCTGACGTTTCTTTAAATGCTGCATATTCATACAATGACAAAGCATTGAACGAGGAACATAAGAAGTGTATTGATTACGTTTTTAAAAAACTTGGTGCATATAGCGGCGATGACCTTACATTGATGTCTAAAGGCACACTTTTGTGGATTGAAGCACGAAAGTTAGCTACTAATGATCGGCCGTCACCAATAGTAACAATAGAAATGTATGAAAAATTTATAGAGCATGTTATTAATGGTGCAACTGCTGATGATAATGATGTTCAAAATTTCATTGTTGACTATTTAAAAAAATTATTGAATGATTTCAAAAAGAAATTGAATAAGGAACTGAATAAGTATGGTAATATCACAGACGTCTTTATTAGCTGATTTTAGAAACTTTTGGAATATAATTTTCAACTACTTGATTGAAAATCAGAGTGATGGGGTTTATGATTCTGAACAATTGTTGGAGGATTTTGATAAGGAACAAGTTCCAGATTCCATAATGGAATATTTTCGTGGTGAGAATAAAAATTTTAATGAAACAGAGTCTGAAGTTATCCTAACTTTTGAGGCTTGGTTATATTTGATTTACGCAAATATAGCAACAGATAAAGACCAAAATCAATATCCTGATGATTTGTTTAACAATGACTTCTTTTTGATAATGATTCAAAGTTTAGTTGTTAAAAATATTAGGAATGTTAATGGAAATATTCATTCTACTAAATTTAATAATAGGGTGCTTCGGGTTGTGACTCATCTTAATTTGGTATACGATAAGGTGATTAATAGTATAAGTTTTATTCAGTTAAAGAACTCAATTAATGATGTTAATAACTGGGAAAGAAACATGGAAGAATCTTTAAATCTTCAAACTCGAAAGCTTAATAATCAAGTAAGAAAAGCACGTAAAAGTTTTAAGAAAAAAGCTAAAAAATCGACTGATAAAATAAGAAAAATAAAAAAGAAAATAGATAAGCAGTCAGAAAAAGCGGCTGAATCAAGTATAACTATATTGGGAATATTTGTGGGTATAGTTATGGTGTTCTTTGGTGGTTTCACGATTTTGGAGAACGCTATTGAGGGAATGCAAAAAGCTTCGCCCTATAGGCTGTATTTCACGATGTTATTATTTGGTGCCATAATGTACAATGTTGTGATTTTGTTGTTCTTTTTGGTAAGCCGTATTACAGAGAAACCTGTGACTTGCCGCTGTCATCGAGCCCCAGGCTACGGTTCTTTATCTGGAGATGGAGAAAAGGTATTTCGTGAAATAACAAGAAATGATTGTTTTAATTGTCAATATAGAGTTAAAAATAAGGGCTTGTGCAGGATAAAAAATACACTACCTTATGTTTATTGGGGAAACTTAGTCATAATTATGGGTTTGAGCTTTATGTTTTTTATGAGAGTTTTCCGAGATAATAGCAATCTAGGAAAGTTTACTTGTTGTCAGTTGTTGCTTTCATTTTTAATCGTTGTAATTGAGTTTTTAATTGCTTGCGGCATTTCAAAACTCGGAAATGCATCTCAAAAGACTAAACAAAACGAGAAGTAGTACAAACTGCTTCTCGTTTTTATATACAACTTTTTAAAGTTAGCCCCACCAAGCTGCGAGATAATAACCTTAGCCAAAGCAGGATTAGGGTTAGCGATTTTAACGGGGTATTGCAGCTTTTTTTCATATTGCCACATTAGTCAACACTCCTTTCCCACGGAAAAGGTGATGTTACCCATTCCCATTTCTTGGACGAATTGTTCTGCGTGATCGTCAATGGTCCGTATTTCTCATTGTATTCCGCTACAAGCTTCTCTTTTTCTGCCTTGTGGCGTGCAAAATATGCCAGACCATCTCTGCAGGTAGGGTGGCTGTCGAGGTAAAGATTAGCCTCTACAAGGGCAAAGCTGCACGCCTGTATCTTTCTAAGAAGCCTCTCCTTTTCACTTAGTATGGGCATTCTTTACAGCCTCCTCTCCTATAAAAGGTTTGTCTATGGACGGGAAGATAGTTCCTCTTGAAAGTCCTACATCTGCCTCATAAGGCTTCTCCCACATCTGAAAAGGCACATATGCCATTGCCAGCGGCGTGTCCTCAGGAAATCTTCCTTTCGGAAAAGGGCAGGCAGGTGTGTTATCCTCTGTGTCGTCAGCAAGTATCCTGCCTAACGACAGATTGTCAAACATATCCAAATAAGTTCACTCCTTATGTTGTCTGAATCTCATATACCACAGGTTTCGTGTGGCTGTTTTATCATATGCAGCTTATAAGTCAGTGGTGTATGTATGCAGGATATTATCAAAAAACTTGCAAATCGTTCATTGAAAATACACAAAATTAATTTTCTGTGAACGCTAATATTTTTTGTAACAATAAACATACTGTAAATAACGCTAAATTTGTAAGATTTAATATTGACAAATCGGGCTTCTGCGTGTTATATTAATACTATTAAAAAAGCATATGCAGTGACATATGTGATCAGAGGAGAGATTATTATGAAAAATGTCAAGAGAATTCTTGCATTAACAGTTTCGGCTGCCCTTGCAGTTTCTTGCTTTGCAGGTTGCGGAAACGGTGCAAAAAAGAACAGCGATACTATCGTTATCGGCTGCAGCGGTCCGCTCACAGGTGACGCTGCACAGTACGGCGTTGCTGTTAAGAATGCTATCGAGCTTGCTGTCAAGGACGTAAATGACGCAGGCGGAATAAACGGAACAAAGCTCTCATACGTTTTCGAGGACGATGAGGCTGACTCAGGCGATAAGGCTGTAAATGCGTACAACGCTCTGAAGGATAACGGTATGCAGGTAATGTTGGGAACTGTTACAACAGGTTCTTGCCTTGCTGTTATTGAAAAGACAAAGCAGGATAACATCTTCCAGCTCACACCTTCTGCTTCTGCTCAGGACATTATCAAGAATGATAACTGTTTCCAGGTTTGCTTTACTGACCCTAACCAGGGTAAAGGTTCTGCCGACTATATCGCAGAAAACAAGCTTGCTACAAAGATAGCTGTAATTTACGACAGCTCTGACGCTTATTCATCAGGTATCTTCAACACATTCAAATCCGAGGCTGAGGCTAAGGGTCTTGATATCGTTGCAGAGCAGTCATTCACAAAGGACAGCAAGACTGACTTCTCAGCTCAGATCAGTGCAGCTAAGAACGCAGGCGCAGACCTCGTGTTCCTGCCTATCTACTATCAGCAGGCTTCACTTATCCTTACACAGTGCAAGTCAGCTAACTACAACCCAACATTCTTCGGTTGTGACGGTCTTGACGGACTTCTTTCTATCAAGAACTTTGATACTTCACTTTGCGAGGGCGTAATGCTCCTTACACCATTTGCTGCCGACGCTCAGGATCAGGCTACTCAGGATTTCGTTAAGAAGTATAAGGACGCTTACAACGGCGAAACACCTAACCAGTTCGCTGCAGACGCTTATGACGGCGTAATGGTACTTGCAGAACTCATGAAGAAGGAAGGCATCACAGCTGATATGTCTGCTTCTGATATCTGCGATAAGCTCAAAAAGGCTATCTCTGATAAGGACTTCTCATATGACGGACTTACAGGTACAGGCATGAAGTGGGGCGAAGACGGTGCCGTATCTAAGGACCCTAAGGCTGTTATCATCAAGAATGGTGCTTATTCAGCACTGACAGCTGATGACATTGCCGCTTCTACTGCTCAGTAATAGCTGAAATGAAGTGCGTACAAAAAGTACGCTTAATATGAAAAAACCGGCAATTGCGAAAAATTGTCGGTTTTTTTGATTTATTTCATTAAAATGTGTTGCAAAAACTACGGGGTTATGTTATAATTTATTGTATATTGTGTTTATGACAAGGACAGATGTAATATATGTGATTACATCTTGTGTTTTGTCTATTCCAAAAGGAAGGAATGTTTGTATATGGGTTTTCTTAATAACCTCATCAACGGAATAAGCCTCGGCAGTATATACGCAGTTATAGCTTTAGGCTATACGCTTGTATACGGTATTGCCAAAATGCTTAACTTCGCACACGGCGATGTTATTATGGTGGGCGGATATGTTATATTCACCTGCATGACCACATGGGGACTAAACTCTTGGCTTTCCATAGTTCTTGCAGTTATTGCCTGCACACTTCTCGGTATAGTCATCGAAAAGGTGGCGTATAAGCCGCTCAGACAAGCTACTTCGCTTGCGGTGCTTATCACTGCCATAGGCGTCAGCTACTTTTTGCAGAACATCGCACTGCTTATATTCGGTGAAAAGCCTGTAAACTTTACATCAGTTGTAAATGTGCCGAGCATCAAGCTTTTTGACGGACAGATAGTTATTTCCGGAGAAACATCAGTTGCAATAATCGTATCTATACTCATTGTAGTTGGTCTTTCATTGTTCATCAACAAAACCAAGAGCGGACGTGCAATGCTTGCAGTATCTGAGGACAGAGGTGCAGCTCAGCTCATGGGCGTAAACATCAACCGCACTATCTCTCTTACATTCGCTATCGGCTCAGGTCTTGCCGCAATTGCAGGCGCACTGCTTTGCTCAGCTTATCCTACGCTTCAGAACACCACAGGCGCAATGCCTGGTATCAAAGCGTTCGTTGCGGCGGTATTTGGCGGTATCGGCTCAATACCGGGCGCTATGATCGGCGGTATCCTTATCGGTGTTATCGAGATACTTGGACGTGCCTATATCTCACCGCAGCTTGCCGACGCTATCGTTTTTGCTGTTCTTATACTTGTGCTTATTATCAAGCCTACAGGTATCCTCGGCAAGAAGATCAGCGAAAAGGTATAAAAGTCAACTTAAAATTTTCGAGCAGACTTGCTTTGCAGTTCTGTTTTATCTGAAAGGATTGGTTTTTTGTGAAAAAAGAAGGGGCTAGCGCAAAAACAAAGTTTTTTAAGCCGCAGACCAGAAAAAGCTTTATCACATACGCAATGGTAATAGTTGCCTTTGTGGTAATGCAGATACTCAGCAGCGGCGGATATATCTCAAGTATGCTCACGGGACTTCTTGTTCCTCTGTGTGTATACTCTATACTTGCAGTATCCCTTAACCTGACAGTTGGTATACTTGGCGAACTTAGCTTGGGTCAGGCAGGCTTTATGTGCGTTGGCGCATATACAAGTGCGATATTCTCTATCGTTACTTCTGAAACTATTGAAAATGTGTGGATCAGATTTCCTTTGGCTATACTTATAGGCGGAATAATTGCCGCAGTGTTCGGCATACTTATAGGAATACCTGTTCTCAGACTTAAAGGTGACTATCTCGCTATCGTTACACTTGCGTTCGGTGAGATCATAAAGAACGTTTTCGCAGCACTTTACCTTGGTTATGATTCTAAGGGTGTTCACGTTTCTCTCAAAAGTCTGTCAAACCTTAACCTTGAACCTGACGGAAAGCTTATACTGAACGGCCCTCAGGGTATCAGCGGTACGCCTAACGATTCTACATTCATTATCGGCGCTGTTATGTTGCTTATCACTCTTATCATTGCCTATAACTTTGTATATTCAAGAACGGGAAGAGCAGTAATGGCTATCAGAGATAATGTTATAGCAGCCGAGTCTGTAGGTCTTAACATCACAAAGTATAAGCTTGTTACTTTTGCATTGACTGCATTCCTTGCAGGCTGTGCAGGTGCGCTTTATTCTCATAACTTCTATACGCTCCAGGCTTCTAAGTTCGACTATAACCTGTCTATCCTTATCTTGGTATTCGTCGTTCTGGGCGGTATAGGCAGTATCAGAGGAAGTGTTATCGCAGCTATCGTGCTTGTTCTGCTTCCAGAAATGCTAAGAAGCATAAACAGCTACAGAATGCTTATCTATTCTATCGTTCTTATCGTTATGATGATAATAACCTCAAATGAAAAAACAAAGACTTTTATCAGTGCAAATACTGCTAAGTTCAAGGCTTTGTTCAAGCGTGAAAAAGTAAAGGAGGCTGAGTGATATGGCACTTCTTGAAGTAAAAAATCTCGGCATCTCATTCGGCGGACTCCGTGCAGTTGACGAGTTCAGCATAACAATAGAAAAAGGTCAGCTCTATGGTCTTATTGGGCCGAACGGAGCAGGAAAGACCACTATTTTCAATATGCTCACAGGCGTTTATAAGCCAACAGACGGCACAATCGTTCTTGACGGAAAGAACATTACCGGCAAAAACACTATCGAAATAAACCGTGCAGGCATTGCCCGTACATTCCAGAACATCAGACTTTTTAAGGATATGACGGTGCTTGACAACGTCAAGGTCGCACTTCACAATCATTATAAATACAGCACCTTTACAGGCGTTTTCAGACTTCCAAGATATTTCAAGCTTGAAAAGGCAATGGACGCAAAGGCGCTGGAGCTTCTTAAGGTTTTCGAGCTTGACGATAAGGCGAATCTGCTTGCTTCTGGACTTCCGTATGGCGATCAGAGAAAGCTTGAGATCGCAAGAGCCCTTGCAACACAGCCGAAGTTGCTGCTTCTTGACGAGCCTGCTGCTGGCATGAATCCAAACGAAACAGCGGAGCTTATGGATACTATCCGCTTTGTAAGAGATAATTTTGATATGACGGTGCTGCTTATCGAGCATGATATGAGCCTTGTTTCAGGTATCTGCGAAAAGCTGTCAGTGCTGAACTTCGGTCAGCTCCTCTGCGAGGGCAAGACAGCGGAAGTGCTTAAAAATCCTGAAGTTATCACCGCATATCTTGGCGAATAAGGGGGTAAGTAAAATGGCAATGTTGGAAATCAATGATCTGCACGTCAATTATGGCATGATAGCCGCTTTGAAAGGTATCTCCTTTGAGGTAAACGAGGGCGAGGTCATTTCCCTTATCGGCGCAAACGGAGCAGGAAAGACCACCACTCTGCACACCCTTACAGGTCTTATCTCTGCAAAATCGGGTTCTATCAAATTCAACGGCGTGGAGCTTACAAAAACTCCTGCACACAAGATAGTCGAGATGGGTATTGCACACGTTCCTGAGGGAAGAAGAATATTCCAAAACCTCACAGTGCTTGATAACCTTAAGCTTGGAGCATTTACAAGAAAGGACAAGGAGAATATACCGAAGGATATTCAGGATATATACGAGCGTTTCCCTAGACTTGCAGAAAGAAAAAATCAGATAGCAGGTACTCTTTCAGGCGGTGAGCAGCAGATGCTGGCAATGGGCAGGGCGCTTATGTCAAGACCTAAGATAGTTGTAATGGACGAGCCGTCAATGGGTCTGTCACCGATCCTTGTGTCAACCATATTTAAGATAATCGAGGACATAAGAAAGAGCGGCACAACTGTACTGCTTGTTGAGCAGAACGCAAAGAAAGCCCTTGCTATCTCAGACAGAGCTTATGTTCTTGAAACGGGCAAGATAGTTCTGTCAGGCAAGGCGTCTGATCTTATCAATGATGAGTCGGTCAAGAAAGCATATTTAGGTGAATAGGAGTTGAGCTTTATGGCAAGGATCATAACCATTGCAAGGGGCATCGGCAGTGGCGGAAGAACTGTAGGAAAAATGCTGTCAGAGGATATGGGTATAAAATATTATGATAAGGAGCTTATAAAGCTTGCAAGCGACGAAAGCGGTATAAATGAACGCTTTTTCGGGCTTGTTGATGAAAAACTGAAAGGTTCTTTTCTGAGAAAGGGCGGAGTTTACAAGGGTGAGCTTCTTGACCCTGATGATCACGACTTTACTTCTGACAGAAATCTTTTCAATTATCAGGCGAAGATAATAAAGCAGCTTGCAGACAGAGAGCCTGCGGTAATAGTTGGCAGATGTGCTGACTATATCCTCCGTGACAGAAAAGACGTGCTTAAGGTTTTCATATATTCTGATATGGAAACTGCGGTCAAGAATATCGTCGATCTGTATGGTGTTTCTGAAAAAGAGGCTGCCAAGATAATCGAAAAGACAGACAAGGAGAGAAGCGATTATTATCGTTACTACACAGGCAGGGATTGGACAAATGCGAAAAACTACAATCTGTGTCTTGATACCAGCGACATGAGCTATGACAAGTGCGTTGATATCATTGAGGGATATATAAAGCTTCTTGAAGAGTAAGGCATAAAAAATAAAGCCGCATTGCTTTTTGGCAGTGCGGCTTTTGTGATATATGAAATCAGTTGAATTTTTCTGAAATAGTCCTTGCGGCAAATACTCCTGATGCAGAAGCCTGCGACAGGGAGTGCGTAACGCCTGAGCCGTCGCCAAGGACGTAAAGACCTTTGACAGCAGTTTCAAGGTTCTCGTCAACGTCAACTCTTGAATTGTAGAACTTGACCTCAACACCATAGAGCAGGGTATCTATATTCGCCATACCTGGTGCTATCTTATCCAGAGCGTATATCATTTCGATAATATCGTCAAGCTGTCGCTTTGGGATAACAAGGCTCAGGTCGCCCGGAGTAGCTTTGAGAGTAGGGTTAAGGAACGTCTGACCAAAGCGGTGTTCATTTGTACGTCTGCCTGCAACGAGGTCGCCGAAACGCTGAACAAGCACTCCACCGCCAAGCATATTAGACAGTCTTGCAATAGATTCACCGTATGCGTTTGAGTCCTTGAAAGGCTCAGAGAATGTGTTGGATACCAGCAGAGCGAAGTTTGTGTTCTCAGTTCTCAGCGCAGGGTCAGCATAGCTGTGTCCGTTTACTGTGATGATGCCGTTTGTATTCTCGGTAACTACCTCACCGTATGGGTTCATGCAGAATGTTCTTACAAGGTCACCGTATTTCTTTGTGCGGTAAACTATCTTGCTTTCGTATACCTTGCTTGTGATATGCTCAAAAACAGCCGCAGGTATCTCAACACGAACGCCGATATCAACTCTGTTTGAACGCCTCTTGATACCAAAGTTGTCGCATATTTCAGATATCCATTTTGAACCGCTTCTGCCTGCTGCAACAACAGCGTTTGAGCAGTGATACTCGTCTTTGTCTGTGATAACAGTGAAGTCGTTCTCCTTGCCTGTTATACCCTGAACACTTTCATAAAATTTTATGTCTATCTTGTCCTTGACAAAGTCATAGATGTTCTGGAGTATCTGCATATTTCTGTCAGTGCCAAGGTG
>OKRZ01003562.1_pt1 | contig 10441 bp, 8 predicted proteins | sample 1601141 | NCBI WGS metagenome assembly OKRZ01 (sample SAMEA3541524, study PRJEB24748) | human gut metagenome | biome: human gut; feature: human-associated habitat; material: faeces | place: China | collected 2012
TATCTCATGAAAATACCCCCTTTACTGGTTGTCCAGTAAAGGGGGTACATATCATATTAAGAGATACGTTTTTTATTTATACCATAACATATGCTGTTATTTAATAATCAATGCCTAGTAATTCATGAGCAGCATCAATTCAATTAATGTACAACCAATATAGGCGATAATAAACTTAACCTTCTGCTTGCGCATTCTATCATCGTCAGCAATTTTAAGTCGATTGGCAAGGAATCGTTTATCCCGAATTTGTAATAACAAATGTTTAATACGCTCTTGGCTTTCATTAGCAGTACATTCGTCACAATCCGATGTGAGTGTAGCTTGCTGCATGAAAATACGACGGTGTAATTTACGCATTTGAATTTTAATATTGTTATGTACAAAAGCACTTTGCCACTGTTTTCGAGAATCAAAGTACATATACAGATATCTAGGAATATTCATAACCAAGAAGGAAATGATAAAAATTCCTAAAGAAATCAAGAAATATGTAGAGAATGAGAACTCTAACGTTTCTGTAGGCAAGTAGTGATGCAAGATAATAAAGGTAATCCACACGCCGATTGGCAATAAGAGAACTGCCGCAATATCGATGGAACGAAGCCAGCTGGTACGGGTTGGTACATCCGGTACAGTGAATGTATCTACTGGGTCATGGAACGCATAGTAATCTAACTGTAAAACGGATTGACTAGTACGAGGGTTCCCCAATAGAACAGGACCATTACTACCGATATGTCGTTCAGGCAAAGGTATGAATTTTTTTACTTGTGTATTCGGTAATAGATCGAACTGGATAATCCCCTTTTTCTCAAAACGCATAGTAGATCCCTTCTCACCTAGTGCAATAGGATTAAAGAATATACCAAAGAGACTGAGGCACCAGTTACCTAATAGGTGTAGGATAGAGTTTAAAATAAACCCACCTGTATCTATATTATTTGTGTCGAGACGGATTGCAAAGGATGATGAGTAATCATCAAACCATAAATCCTCTAAGGTGAATTCCACATTGATCACATTCCCCCATTTCGTAATAATGGATAGGAATATTTGATTGTTTGGCTCAAATTCAAAGGTTACCGCGTAAAAGAGCCAATGATTGCGAAGAGCAGCCCGTAACATACGATTGACTGTGTCTTCTTCTATATATAGTAAACGGTGGTCGAACAAGTCTTGTTCTAATGGAGCCTTTTCTATAGTAGGCACCTTATCCACCGCTGTATCACGATCAGATAATGCTTCATCCACCAACGCTCGTATTTTGGTGAAGATCTTAGTCATAACCCCTCCAAGGGTAACAAAAAAATAGCTTTTGACATACAAATTATACCATATATTGCATGATTTATCGATAAAAGACTACTACATATACTATTAAATATAGGCATACATAAAGCCCCTTTTACATAGCAAAAGGGGCTTTATTACTGTAGTTTAATATTCAACCTATTATAAGTTAATAGTTATAATAGATAATTTAACTGATATTTATTTTTATTGAATACTTGCCATAGATAGGTAGCAATATTCATAGAAATGACCACGAAGTGCAATCAATTCTTCATATGTTCCATCTTCTATAATTTGACCTTTATCCATAAATACGATACGGTCCATTTGCTCTAATCCTTCTAACTGATGTGTAATGTATAAGCATGTTTTATCCTTTACATATTCCATCAAATCACAATGTAAAGCCTTTCTCGTTACTTGATCTAAACCTTCTAATGGTTCATCCAATAAAACGATTTGTGGATTTCGCAAGAATAATCGAGCTAATGCAATCCTTTGACGTTCACCACCACTTAAGCCATGACCACCACTACCAACAATCGTATTAAGACCTACTGGCAATCTATCCACTACAGAGCGCAAGGAAGCACGATCGATAGCACACTCTAAATCAGCTGCTGAAGCATCCGGCCTTGCTAGTCGAATATTATCCTCAAAGGACGCATGGAAGATATACGTATCTTGTGTAATAGTTCCCAACGCATTACGCCATGTATCTATAGAAATATCCTTTAATTCTACGTCACCTACATGAATGGAACCACCATAATCATATAAACGCTCAAGCATATTAAATAATGTAGTCTTACCAGAGCCACTAGCACCAACGATGGCAACTGATTGACCTTGCTTAATGTCTAATCTAAGATGTTCATAAATACAACGCTTTTTATTATAACCAAAAGATACATCGGTAAAGGTAATATCTCGATTAGCATTGAATGGTTTTGGTGCCTTCGGGTCTACCACAGGCATTGGCTCATTGGCGAGTGCCATGAGACGACTCGTAGCTACCTTGCTTTCAGCACCATGATGAACGGCAGCAATCATAGGTTGTAACGCCTCAAACCAAGCTTGTGTACCAATGGCAGCAACCGCTACCATAACACTAGCCCAAGCGCCGGTCAAAGCATTAGCAGCCAATATGGCTACAATAACAACAGTAATTTGCACACCACCTAGGAACAGCGTATTCCCTAAGTTCATGCCGCGCTCAATAACACCCTTATTAGCGTCCACAGTATGCATCATATGTTGAATACGATGATAGACTAGATTTTCATTGCCATAGCTAATGACATCCTCTAAACTATCCATAGTATCACTTAATAGTGATTTATATTCCCCTTGTTGCGGTCCGATCTCAGTCAATGATTGTTTATTATGAGCATATACAACTAAAGGCAATACAAAACCTAATATTAGGGCCGACAAAACTATAGGCGTAACCAAACTACTATCAATCGTAGAAACACCATAGGCTACTAAAGCAGTTAAAGCAATGGCTGCTACAGGAGGAATTAATGTGCGCAAATAGAAGAATTGTAATACTTCTATATCCCCCATAATACGGCCTAACATATCCCCCGCACCAAAGCGTTTAAGAATAGCCGGTGCTAATGGTTCTAAATGAGCATAGAACCATACACGCAAACCATATAAGCCTTGGAATGCCATCCGATGAGATGTATAACGCTCAAAATAGCGACATACGGCACGGCTAATGCCGAAGAATCGAACCCCTACAATGGCAAGGCTCAAATAAGTAAGGCCTGGTTGCAATGCAGCTGAGGCCAATAACCATGCAGACACAGTTAAAAGCCCTACATTCATGAATACTGTTAAGAATGTAAAAATCAAAGCTAATACTAAAGACCACTTTGCAGGACTTAATACAGAGAATAACAAACGCCATCCTTGTAAGCCCATAGTAGACGTTGACACTTCAGATGTATGTGTATCGTTTCCGCGTACATAAGCACCTTTTTTATCAACAGGAATTGAATAATCTAGGTCATCTCTATCTTGAATATCAAATGATTTCCCTGTTTGCAACTGCTCTTCAATAGTTGAAGAAAATTCGCCTAAACCAGAGATGACAAGGTCTTTAAAATATCCATCTACCGCAATAAGCTCTTCATAAGAACCTTGTTGAATAATGCGCCCCTGTTTTAAAACGTATAACGTAGAAGCCCAGTGCATCGTTTGTAGGCGATGGCCAATAATAATAACGATTTTATTCTCCATCAAACGTTGGATAGCACTACTTATGATAGATTCTGTTTTTACATCAAGATGTGCCGTTACCTCATCGAGAATTAACACTTGCCCTTTTCGTAGGAACGCACGTGCTAACGCCACCCGTTGACGTTCGCCACCACTAAGACCTAAGCCACCTTCACCAATAATCGTATCAAGACCTTCTTGTTGTCTATTGATCACATCCAGTAGCTGTACTTCTTTACATGCCTCTATAATCTCTTCATCACTTACATTCATTCCAAAGGATAATACATCGCGTAATGTTCCTTTCATGATATGAGGATGCTGGGATACATAAGTAATTTGTTGACGCCACCACTCAACATCGATGTCACAAACATCAAGACCATCGATGGCAACAGTACCTTTAGGAGCAGTTAAAAAGCCTCCAATAATATGAGCGATTGTAGATTTCCCGGCTCCACTTTCACCAACAAGCATAATCGGAGAATTGCGTTTAGCCTCTAATGAAATATGTTGTACCCCATTTTCACTATCTTCATAGGTAAAGGTTAAATCCTTAATTTCAATAGCTTGTATAGGTCCTTGAAGTTTAGATTGTCCACCTACAGGTAACGATGGCTGACGATTCATAAACTCTTCGTATTTTAAAATGGAGGTCTTCCCTGCCATTCCCGTATGGAATGCAGCCCCCAGTTGTCTAAATGGCGTATAAAACTCTGGTGCTAATAACAAAATAAAGAAGGCTGAAAAGAATGGAATTTCACCATCCAATAATGTTAAGCCCAGGTATACAGCAATCAATGCCGTACTAATAGTACTTACAAGTTCAAGAACCAATGCAGATAAGAATGCCACGCGCAACACACGCAAAGTAGAGTCTTTAAACTCTTCAGATAAACGACCAATGACCTTGATTTGATCCTTCGCACGGCCAAAAAGTTTTAATGTGGTGATACCTTGCAATACATCGAGGAAATGCCCAGACAAGAAACTCATACGTTCCCACTGTTCTTTATTGAGGCGATCTGCTTGCTTGCCGATTAAGATCATAAAGAATGGAATCAATGGTACTGTAACAATCAGAATGATGCCGATAATAGGCAATGTATCTACAATAGCAATGCCCATAATAAGAGGAATCATAATAGCATATAAAATTTGCGGAATATATCGAGCTACGTAAGCATCTACTTGCTCTAATCCATCTGTAAGCATATGGATTACATCACCGTGGCGCTCCTTATGTTGAACACCTAGCTTAAACATATGTACTAAAGCTCGTTTTCTAAAGGTTGCTTTTACTGCACTTCCCAATCGGTTGGCTACAGATTCTTGCACATAATGTGCTAGTAATCTCACAATAATAGCAATCCCTAAATAGATAATGGTATACCTTTCATCGTGTAAGGTATTTTCAGAAAAAATAAAATTATTAATTAAGGTTCCAAAGAACCAAGCTTGCCCAACAATGGATAGACTTTCAACTAAACAAGTTAAGCCTAGTAATAAAAGCTGACCTTTATGTTCTAGCAACGCTTTAAAGGCGGTACGCTGTATCATAGTATCCCCTATGGTAAATATAGTTAATATAAAAAATCATATGAATTTAGAATCCAATATATACGATCAAATGAATCTAAATTTATCAATATTATATTCATCTTACCACAAAAAAGAGGCGTGCCGCTACGACACGCCTCACATTGAGACCTAAATTTTATAACTCACTAGAGTTATAAAGCTATTCTATTAATAGTGTAAGTCTTTTTCAGATACACGATGACGGAATGTCCAGTATACCCAGATTTGGTAAGCCAATACGATTGGCACAAATACGAAGGCTACACAAGTCATCAACGTCAATGTGTAAGTAGAGTTACCTGCATTTGCAATAGTTAAGCTCCAGTCAGGATTCAAAGAAGAAACCATGATGCGAGGGAACAAACCTGCAAAGTAAGCAGCTGTTACAGAAATAACAGTTAAGGAGCTAAATACAAAGCCCCATTTTGTATTACGAGTACGTGCAGCACCCCAAGAAATGAGGAAGAACACGATTGCTAATGCGAAGCACACGATTGCTAATACAGAGTTGAACAAATCTGTACATACATATGTAGCAGCAACCAATACTAAAGCACCGATTGCAGTAGGAACACCAACTACCAAAGAAGCTGCGCGAGCGCGTTCGGAAACAGCACCAGCTGTTTTGATAGAAGTGAACAAGCCACCATGGTATGTGAATACCAAGATAAACGCAATACCGCAAAGTACTGTGTATGGGCTTAATAAATCAAAGAATGTGCCTACATATGTCATGCTTGCATCGATAGGAGTACCTTGAATCAAGTTACCAACTGTAACGCCCCACAATAATGCAGGAATCAAGGAACCGAAGAAGATGCAGTAGTCAAAAGTTTTACGCCATAACAAGTTAGGGCTCTTGGAGCGGAATTCAAAAGATACACCGCGGATAATAAGAGCCGCAAGCATTAAGAATAACGCTAAATAGAAACCACTAAACAACGTAGCATATACATGAGGGAAGGATGCAAATAATGCACCACCAGCAGTGATCATCCATACCTCGTTACCATCCCAAACAGGACCCAAGGCATTGATCATTTGACGACGTTCAACGTCAGTTTTACCGATGAATGGTAATAAAATACCAGTACCATAGTCAAAACCTTCTAATAAGAAGAAGCCAGCGAATAGTACAGTAATTAAAATAAACCATACCACTTCAAGGTTATTAAAAATTAATTCCATAATCTCGCCTCCTCTTTTTCAACTACATCGTGAGATGGATTGCCATCTGGACCTTTTTTGATGTGTTCAACAGCAAGGTAGAGAGCTGCGATAGCTGCTACGATGTACACAATGGTAAAGCCAATGATAGTAGTCATAATTTCTGGAGCTGTAACGGCTTTAGAAGCACCGTCTGCAGTTAATTGCAAGCCATATACAAGCCATGGTTGACGACCTGCTTCTGCTACAAACCAACCTGTGGAATGAGCAATGAATGGCAATGGCAATGTCCAGAACATAATTTTTAAGAATGTGCGATTACCAACTAATTTGTCTTTTGCATTAAGGATAAGACCTACGAATGCAACAAGTAACATAATGGAACCAGCTGCAACCATGATACGGAATGTCCAGAAGATTGCTGGAACATCTGGAATATAGTTACCAGGACCGTATTGAGCCTCGGATTTAGCTTGAAGATCTTTGATACCTTCTACTTTACCAGAAGTAAAGGAGTTTTGAGTCAAGAAGGACAAACCACCAGGGATTTCAAGTGCGCCAGTATTTTTTTGTGCTTTAGTATCAATGTTAGCCACTAAAGAGAATGGAGCTGGATCTTGTGTTTCCCACAATGCTTCCATAGCAGCCATTTTCATAGGTTGTACTTTTGTAATGTATTGACCTTGATGATGACCTGCCAAAGCGCCTAAAGTACCGAATACAAGAGCAATAACCATGCCCCATTTAGCAGAACGACGGTAGAAGTCTGTCGCATTGTTGCGCAATAAGTGCCATGCACTGATGGCCATGATGATTACGCCTGCTGTTAATAGACCATTCAACACGATATGGAAGAATTGGCCTGGTACATAGCCGTTTTGAACAATTGTTAAGAAGTTATCCATTTCTGCACGGCCATTACGGAGTACATAACCTACAGGATGTTGCATGAAAGAGTTTGCTACGAGAATCCAGAATGCGGATAGGTTTGTACCTAATGCCACCAACGTAGCTACAAGGGCATGAACAGTTTTATTCAAACGGTCCCAACCGAAGATCCAAACACCCATGAATGTAGATTCCAAGAAAAATGCCATTAATGCTTCAAGGGCCAATGGAGCGCCGAAAATGTCACCCATAAAACGAGAATATTCTGCCCAGTTCATACCGAAATGGAATTCCTGAACAATACCAGTTACCACACCCATAGCAAAGTTAATTAGGAACAATTTGCCCCAGAACTTTGCCATTTTTTTGTATACTTCTTTACCAGTAGACACATATGTCCACTCCAAGATAGCTACAGTCACTGTCATGCCTAGTGTGAACGGCACAAACAACCAGTGATAGATAGATGTTAGCGCAAATTGTAATCGAGCTAAATCTACAGCTTCAAACATGTGTTTTCCTCCTTAGAATAAAATACCTACATCACTTGATGAGCTTTTACTAAAAACCTTGTATCATTGCGCTTGTGAATATGGCAACGCTTCAGCCTCAATCAACTGTTCACGTTGAGCAAGAGTTTTAAAGTTAACCTGCTCCAACTGATTAATTAATTGATCCTGAATCGTCCCCATAGCCTCATTGATAGCACAATGCCCCATACAAGATTTAGAGCAAGAACCTACATCATATAAACACCGTTGTAAATACGCATCCCCTTCTACCGCTCTAATTACATCGAGCAATGAAATCTCTTGAGGATCTCGATTGAGGGCAAACCCACCATCTACACCGCGAAAGGATTTCATAATCCCAGCTGCAATGAGACTACGCATAATCTTAAGCAAAAATCGTTCTGGAATCAATTCCTGCTCAGCCAATACAGAGCCAGTTATCTTCGTTCCCGAAGGTAATAGCGCCATATGCAAGACCATGCGAAATGCATAATCCGTGGCCTGATTTAACTTCATAAGGTCTCCTTTCTCGTGCACTCGGACAAACGTATTACTAAATCTAGTATAATCGAAATAAAACAATACTGCAATGGTATTGTTTTATTTATTGAGAATTAGCATATATAGATTTTATACCCATTAATAAGGTATTATCTGAATATTTTTATGTCCCTTAAATAGCATTATGAATTCTATTATCAAAAAAAGACTGCCCACGAATGAGCAGTCTAAATATATTATTTTGTAATTTCTCGAACGAGATGGGCCATTTCAGGAATGATAAGTTTACTCATAGCTAATGTAACGGCACCTACAGAGCCTGGCACAGAGAACATCAAGGTGTTATTGTTGACCCCTGCTTCAGCACGAGACGCCATCGCCTTAGTACCAATATCCTCTGTATAGGACAAATATCTAAAGATTTCACCAAATCCAGGAATATGTTTCTCATAGAGGCTATTCGCAGCTTCAATTGTCACATCTCGCTTAGCAATGCCAGTGCCACCTGTAGAAATGATAACATCAATATTTTCATCATTACACCATGGGATCATAGCATTTCTAATTTCATCGTAATCATCAATAACAATTTTACGATCTGCCACAATATGGTCTGCTTGTTCTAAAAACTCTTGTACTTTATTACCGCCTTTATCGGTTTCAAAGGTACGAGTATCAGAAACTGTTAAAACAGCAACGCGTAAAGGTCTTGCTACAACTTCGTAAGACATAGTTCCTCCTAGAATAACGGAATAATAGATGCTAATCTCGGCCATCCATTATCGCGTAAAAAATCACGTAATGCCCATGTGTAGTGAATAAATGGTGCACAATGTAGGCGCATCCAGAACGATAGATATGGTGTATCACCTTGGAATATAGCCAATCGATTTAAGGCATATAGATTATCTCCTGGCTGTACTGTACCTGGTTGTACTGTGAAAGCCATTTTATAACCAGACTGTTTAGTTACATATTGAACGAGCATATCGTTAAACCCACCAGGATATGCTAGATACTCAATAGGCTCACCCAAAATCCCCTCCAAAGAAGTCTTCCCACCAAGAAGAGCATCCGGTAATTCGGTAGGGTCAATTTTTGTTAAAATTTTATGATGATTTGTATGGCCTTGAATATCAAATCCACCCGCTTCCATTTGGTGCATTTGTTCTGTAGAAACAAAACCAGGCGTATTAGCTGCATCACTAATCATAAACAAGGTAGCCTTCATGTTGTATTCCTTTAAAATAGGCAATACATTTTTATAGTTATCTACATAGCCATCATCAAAGGTGATAACAATTGGCTTATTGGGTAATTCAGCACCATTTTCTAAATAATCATATAATTGATCTAATGTAATCGTGTTGTATCCCTGATTATGTAAATACTCCATCTGCTCTCTAAACTGATCAACATGAAGAGTCAAAGCTGAATGCTTTTCATCGTTTACTTGATGGTAATTAAGAACTGGTACACCATAGATTTTATAATCAGTAGACAGCCCCCACATAACACCAAAAGAGATAGCTAAAATTGCAATACATATTGCGAGAAAACATAATAATTTTTTAATACAGCTCTTGCCATATTTATACATATAAACTAATCACTCCAATCCACTTAAGCATATAATGAGAATATCACACATACCTAGTATTATCAAGAAAATCCCTCACAAGATATTCATATTAATCTATGAATGAAAATATTTATTAGTAATATGCAAAAATAGACATAAAAAAGCCCTATAAACTTGGAGATCAAGAGTATAGGGCTCGTTATTTACATATATTTAAAGTTATACAGTCATTTACAATTCGGTAACATTGGTACTCGTGTCTACATAATGCTATTAATTTACATATATTTGAAGTTACTAAGCGGCTTTACGGTCGATACCATTGGTGCTACGCACCGCGGTATCGGTTTGATATGGTTTATATCTACCACTAGCCGCGGCTTCCTATCAATCCTCACTGTGGATTTCCCTTCTCTGCTCCGCAGCTCGGTAAATCTTACGTTCGGAAGCACTCATATGGGTCATTTGCGTCGCTTAGTTCTAAGTCCTCTTCGGTTGCCCTACTTGCTTCCTCACTGTGGATTTCCCTTCTCTGCTCCGCAGTTCGGTAAATCTTACGTTCGGAAGCACTCATATGGGTCATTTGCGTCGCTTAGTTCTAAGTCCTCTTCGGTTGCCCTACTTGCTTCCTCACTGTGGATTTCCCTTCTCTGCTCCGCAGTTCGGTAAATCTTACGTTCGGAAG
>OKRZ01003572.1_pt1 | contig 10432 bp, 12 predicted proteins | sample 1601141 | NCBI WGS metagenome assembly OKRZ01 (sample SAMEA3541524, study PRJEB24748) | human gut metagenome | biome: human gut; feature: human-associated habitat; material: faeces | place: China | collected 2012
TCAATAGTGAATATGCAACTTTAAAAAATCATTGCAACCATCGATATACATGGCACGTGGAGTGTTGCTCGGTGCTATATCTAAAAGATACGATACAATAGTTGAGTTTAGTGCTTTTGAAGATTTTATTAGTTTTGAGAAAAAAGGTAAAAATAAAACCAAAAGGATAGAAAATCATAAAATTAAGGTAACGATAGAAGTTGATATGGTGTGCGGAGGAGTATAAATTCATGTTGGTGATGTCAACAATTTGTCAACGAAAAATAAGAATGTTTGGAGATAAAACTTGAAAGATAAAGTATGTATTTTATAGAAATATGAGATACATATTTTTTATGAATTTTTTTTAAAATTGCTTGAACAATAAACAAATGTTTGATATAATTATAAAAACTTAAAAATTGGAGATGATAGTATTGAGTAATTTACAAGCAGAAGAATATGAAAATTTTGAAGAAATAAAAAAGATTAGAGAAGATGGAACAGAATATTGGAATGCAAGGGAACTAAGTGAAGTTTTACAATACAAGAAGTGGGAAAATTTTGCAAAAGTTATAGATAGGGCAAAACTAGCTTGTAATAATAGTGGTTTTGAGATTCAAGACCATTTTCCTGAGGTCAGGAAAATGGTCGAAATAGGGAGTAACACAGTAAGAGAGTTGTTAGATTATGAACTTTCAAGATATGCTTGTTATTTAATTGTGCAAAATGGAGATCCACGAAAAGAAGTGATTGCTCTAGGACAAACTTATTTTGCGATTCAAACTAGAAGACAAGAAGTTGCTGATTATTTCAATCAATTAGACGAAGATAATAAACGATTAGTGATTCGTGGAGATATAAAGCAATGGAATCAAATGTTATTGGAAGCAGCTCATAATGCGGGTGTAATAACAAACCAAGAATATGCAGAATTTCAAAATGCAGGATATATGGGACTATATGGTGGTCTAACTGTAGATGATATACACGAAAGAAAAAAATTAAAAGATAACGAAAAGATATTAGACTTTATGGGAAGCACAGAATTAATTGCTAATCTATTTAGAATATCTCAAACAGAGGAAAAATTAAAAAAAGATAAGATACATAATTGTAGCAAAGCGACTTCAACACATTATGAAGTTGGAGCAAAGGTAAGAAAGGCAATAGAAGATATTGGAGGAACAATGCCAGAAGATTTACCAACACCAAAAAAGAGTATTAAGCAAATAGAAAAGGAACAATTGAAAAAATTAAAAGATAAGAAAACTAAATTAATGTTAGATGAGTAAAATGAGAAAACTTAAAAATTATGTAAATTTAAAATTTGACAGATTTACAATAATATGGTACAATTAAAAACGTAATTTAAGAGTTTACCTAGAAGTAACAAACTTTGAGCGGTAAAGGGTAACAAAAATAAAAATGTTACTTACACTTATAAAGTAAGATATATAAAGTCTTGCAAAGGAGTCTTAAAAGATTCTTTTGCGAGGCTTTTTTGATAGGAGGAAAAAAGGTATGGAAATTAAAATAGAAAATAATTTAAGTGCAAATGAATATAACAACTTGAGGAGTAAAATTGGTTGGGATACGAAAGATGTAGAAGTAGTACAAAATGCAATAAAAATAGTATAATTATAAAAAAGGCAACTTTTAAAGATAAGACTATTGGAATGGCAAGAGCAATAGAAGATGGAATATATTATTTAATAGTTGATGTACTAGTTGATCCAGAATATCAAAAAAATGGTATAGGTAAAAAACTTATTGAAGAGATAGAAAAAGAAGTTGAAAATAAAACTAAAAAAGGACAGAAATGCAGTATAAATTTAGTATCTATAAGTGGCAAAGAAGAATTTTATGAAAAATGTGGATTTAGAAAAATACCATTTGACTATACAGGATATGGTATGATAAAAAGAATTGAAAAGGGAGATGAATAATGTGAATGCAAGAGATGAATTAAAATTAGTTTTTCCAACAGAAGAATATAAAGAACAAATAGAAGAATATTTAAAAGAACATTTTGAAGCAGGAGAATATGAATTAGCAGGAGATGGAGGAATAGATAGAATAAAAGATTTTGATGATTGGTTAGTAAAAATAAAAAAAGATTTATCAGAAGAAACGATACAAGAAAACAGAATGCCAGCAACACTATTTTTAGGAGTTAGGAAATCAGATAACAAAGTTATAGGAACTATACAAATAAGACATAAATTAAATGAAAGTCTATTAAAAAACGGCGGACATATTGGAGATGGTGTAAGACCATCAGAAAGAAGAAAAGGATATGCAACAGAAATGATTAGACTAGCATTAGAAGAATGCAAAAAAATAGGTATAGATAGAGTTTTGATGGTTTGCTATAAAGATAATATTGGATCAAGAAAAAGCATTATAAATAATGGTGGAGTTTTAGAAAATGAACTACCAGCCGAAGATGGAAAAATAGACCAAAGATATTGGATAAGTTTAAAGAAAAGATATGCAGACAGACATGTAGGTAGAAAAGCAAATAAATCAAAACAGAAAGTAATGTCAGTAAACGAAAAATATTTTACAGGAGACATATATTTCTATGACTTTATTGAAGTTAAAGAGAAGATTGTAATACCAAATGGTAAGTGCATAATGGATAATAACTATAAATGGTTAGAGTTTTATGATTACAATTCAAAAGTAAAATTAACAGCAATTTATGATGAAAATAATGAAATAATAGAATGGTATTTTGATATAGCAAGAGAAATTGGGAAAGAAAAAGATGTACCTTATGAAGATGATTTATATCTTGATGTTGTTGTAACACCGACAGGAGAAGTAATATTACTTGATGAAGAAGAATTAAAAAATGCTCTAAATAGAATGGAAATAACAAATAAAGAATATGAAGATACATATAAAGAAGCTAATCAATTAATGGATAGATTAAGTAATAAAAAAGAAGAATTACAAGAATTTACAGATAAATATTTAAACGATATGTTAAAGGAGTGAAAATAATATGAAAACAATAATTGAAATACCCAGAATAGAAGATTTTAATAAAGTAAATGAATTAGCAAAACAAGTTCATGAATTACATGTAAATTGGAGACCAGATTTATTTTTAAGTGTAGATGAGGTAATCAGTAAAGAAGATTTTGAAAAAATAATACAAGCTAAGGAAATATTCGTAGCAAAAATAGAAGATGAAATTGTTGGATATATAACTATTAATATTAAAGAAAAAATTAATCCTAGTATGAGATATAGAAAACAACTACAAATCGAAGCAATATGTGTAGATGAAAAAACTAGAGGAAAAGGAATAGGAACACAGTTATTAAAACATATAAAACAATATGGAAAAGAAAATGATTGCACAGATATATATTTAACAGTAAATGAAGAAAATGTAAGTGCAATAAAGATGTATGAAGAATTTGGATTTAAAGTAAAAAGTATAGCATATTCAATGCAGATATAAAAGGGAGTTGGTAAGAATGAAATATTTTAAAAAATTAATAGGAGAAAGAATTTATTTATCACCACGAAATAATGAAGATATAGAAAAATTTACAGAATGGTTAAATGATTTTGAAATAACAGATTATATTGGAAGAAGTGCATACATAACAACATTAGAAGGAGAAAAACAATATCTTGAAGAAAATTTAAACAAAAATTATAACTTTTTTATAATAACATTAAAAGAAGATAAGTTAATAGGCACAGTAGGATTAGAAAATTATGATGCCATCAATAGAACAGCTACTTTAGGAATATTTATAGGTGATAAAGATTACAGAAATGAAGGATATGGAACAGAAGCAATTAAGATGGTATTAGATTATGGATTTAATTATTTGAATTTGAATAATATAAAACTGGATTTAATGAGCTTTAATGAAAGAGCATTAAAGTGCTACACAAAATGCGGATTCAAAGAGTATGGAAGGAGAAGAAATTGCAAATATATTAATGGTAAATATTATGATAGTATTGAAATGGATATATTAGCAAATGAGTTTAAAGGAGATTATATAAGAAATAAAAACATATATGATGGAAGTAACAATGATAATAGAAAGTAAAAGATTAGTTCTAAGAAATTGTAGAGATGAAGATGTAGACGATTTAGTTGAAGGACTTAATAATATAAATGTTTCAAAATGGATGGCAGGAGTTCCTTTTCCATATACTAAAAAGGATGCTAAAAGTTTTATTGAAATAGCTAAAAATCAAGATGAAAAAGTCAAAATATATTTAGCTATAATATTAAAAGAGAACAATAAGGTAATAGGTGGAACTGAATTAAGAAATATAAACAAAAAAGATGGAACGGTTGGTGGAGGTATATGGTTAAATGAAAAATATCAAAAAAATGGATATGGTACAGAAGCTTTTTCTGCTAGAATAAAATATGCTTTTGATGTATTAGGGTTAAGAAGAATAGAAAATGGATATTTTGTTAATAATGAAAAATCAAAGAGAATGCAAGAAAAACTTGGATATAAAAATGAGGGAATAAGAAGAAAGAAATATCTATGCTTGGCAACTAATGAATATGTAGATGAATGTATTACAGGTTTATTAAAAGAAGAATTTATAGAATGGAAAGGAAATAATTAATCCTCTACATAAATTCTAATGTGCTTTATAAAATCAAGTCAAGGTTAAAGTGAATGTGCTATCGCACAACCTTGACTAAATTTTAAAAGCACATTCTTTTTCAATTAAGATGATTTAAGGATAAGTATATTTAATTAAGTAGACATAAGCACTATTAAAACCTAAAATACCCCATTAGAAATGAGGGCAGGAAAGCATGCTTAACGCAATGCATATACACATTGAAGGACAAGCCTTCAAGAGTTAATAAAGAAACAAAAATTTTAAGCAAATATGATGTAAAAATTCACCGAGTGAACAGGCTCAAACCCGCTATTCTTCGTTAAAATTGAAAATGGTGAACTAAAAATTTAAAAAAGTTCACTCATTTTAGGCAAAAGTTCACCGAGTGTACTCAATTTTTATAAAGTAAGTTCACTAAGTGAATGTGAAAAGAGTAAAAAGTTTTCAAGTACACCAAGTGAACTAAATCTAAATTGTATTAGTACACTTAGTGAACTTGTAATTTTAAATCATATTATTTTTAGTTCACTCGGTGTACTTATAAAAATTATATTAAAAAATAGAAAAGAGGGAAATAAAAGGGAATTGATTTTATAAAAACACGATAATATAATGATAGCATGAAAAGAAAGAGCAAAGAGATTAGAAAAATTCTAGTTTCTTTGTTCTTTTTCTTTTTAAATTTAAAGAAAAGGAGAAATTTCATGCTACATGATTATGGAATAAAAGTAGATAATTCTAAGCAATTAAAAGATAATACTATGCTAAATTGTAGCATGGAATTATCACTCTTAAATAATTTGTTTAGAGAAAACTTAATAACAGAAGCGGAATATCAAGAAATTAAAAGAAAAATCCTAAAAGATTACAAACTTTTGTAATATCAATTTACTTTTTACTTAAAAAATGATATAAAATTATTAAGTTTTATCTCTAGGCGGAATGGAGGTTTAAATGGAAATTCAAGTCATAGAGAAAACAAACGGAAGAATCAACATAGTAACAGGAACAACAATTAAAGAAAGGCTAAGAGTTTGTGCTTATTGTAGAGTAAGCACGGACAATGAGGAACAATTAAATAGTTATCAATCGCAATTAAAGTATTATGATGAAAAAATAAATAGCAAATCAGAATGGCAATTTGCTGGAATATATGCAGATGAAGCAATATCTGGAACTTTAGATTTTAAAAGAACAAACTTTATGAAAATGATACAAGATGCAATGGAAGGAAAAATTGATATGATACTAACAAAATCAATATCAAGATTTGCTAGAAACACATTAGATACTTTAAAATATGTAAGAATGCTAAAAGAGAAAAATATTGCAATTCTATTTGAAGAAGAAAACATAAATACAGGCTCAGGACAAGGAGAATTAGTATTAACTTTGTTAAGTGCAATGGCACAACAAGAAAGCGAAAATATATCTTCACATGTGCTATTAGGTTTGAAGATGAAAAAAGACAGAGGAGAATTAATCGTCTATAATGGTTGTTATGGCTATAACTACAATCTCGAAACAAAAGAAATAACAATCAATGAAGAAGAAGCAAATATTGTAAGATATATGTTTGAAAGATATATAGAAGGAGTAGGCTCAAGTACCATAGCAAAAGAATTAACAGTAAAAGGAATAAAAACTCCAAAAGGCGGAACAAAATGGTGCGAATCAACAATAAGAGGAATTCTAAAAAATGAAAAATATATTGGAGATGTGTTAATGGGAAAAACATTTACAATAGATCCAATATCACATAAAAGACTAAGCAATCTAGGAGAAGCAGATAAGCACTATTTAAAAGAACACCACGAGCCAATAATAAGTAAAGAACTATTTGATAGAGTACAAGAAATAAGAACTAAAAGAGCAGGTAACAGAGAAACAGGAAGAAGAAATGATAACTATAGTAAAAAATATCCTTTTAGTAGTAAGTTATATTGTGGTTTTTGTGGAAGTTTATTAACTAGAAGAAATTGGAATGTAAATAGAAATTGTGCAAAAGCAGTATGGCAATGCATAAAAAGAGCAAAACATGGAAAAGAAGAATGTCCACATTGTAAATCAATTCCAGAAGAGATATTAGAAGATTGTTTTGTACAAGGATATAGAATACTCTGTAATGATAACAGAAAAGTAGTAGAAAACTTTTTAGAAAAAATAGAAAATATCTTAAAAGAAAATACTACAGAAACAATAGTAACAAAACTAGAAAAAGATAAAGAAAAAATAAACAAGAAACTTGCTAATCTATTAGAATTAAATTTAGAAGGCAAAATCAATAAAGAACAATACACAGAAAAATTTGATAACTTAAATGTAGAATTACTTAAAATAGAGCAGAAAATAGAAAGTTTACTAAAAGAAACAAACAGAACAGAAAGTATTAAACTAAGATTAAACAAGTTTAAAAGTTTATTTAAAAATATAGATATAATGCCGAAATTTGATAAAGATGTGTTTGAATGTTTAATTGATAAAGTAGTAATAGGCGAAACATTAGAAGATGGAACAGCAAATCCGTATATAATAAGATTTATTTGTAAAAATGGAACAGAAATAAATTGCAAAGATAAATTTACTGATATGAGCGATAAACAACATTCAAATAATACTGCAACCAGAGAGAAACAACACATCTGGAGTGTGTAGCGGTGCTACAACTAAAATAAGAGATGCAATACTTAATTTTGATATGGTTTCATAGATTATAACTTTTGAACAAAAATGAAGATTTGGCAAAGAAAAAGTATCCTCTCTCTATATAAGGGGATACTTTTAGTGCAAAATAACATTCATATAAGTTAGAAAATTTTTACTATATGGAAATACATCATAATGTAATATATAAAACTACTTAACATAAATAGTTCTATAATTTGTATAAATAACCATACCAGGCTTACTGCCATTAGGCTTTTTAACAAATTTTACCTCGCAAAAATCAACAGGAACATTAGAAGAATTTTTAGCCTTACTATGTTCAACTGCAATTTTAGCAGCCCTACAAAGTAATTCATAAGGAATACTATCTAAAATATTAGAGGTATCGCTTGGAAGTTTCAATATTTTCAAAATAGTATGACTACCATGAAAATCTTTAACATGAAACCAAATATCAGATTTATTAGCATACTTTAAAGTAAGATAATCATTTTCTATATTATTTCGACCAACCAAAATAATATAATCATCATTAGAATATTTTATAGGATTAAAAGAAACATTTTTATTTTTAGTCAATTTAGATTTTTTTAATTTTGCATTTTTTTTATCAGAAAAATACTTATTATTAGCAATTGGAGTATCCTTAAATACAATATTATCAGAGATTTCATCATAAATATCAACAAGATTTTCAATATCAGAAGAATTTTCTAATTCAAATATAATACTTTGAATATAATCAAGTTCTTTTTCAGTTTCAGATTTTTGAATACTAACAACTTCTAAAGCATTTTTAAGTTTGTTATACTTTTTAAAATATCTTTTTGCATTTTGACTAATAGAAAAACGTTTATCTAATGGAATATCTATAATATTTTGATTATCATAATAATTTTCAACACTAATCAAATCTAATTTTGAATTATTATCAAATTTATACAAATTTGCAGTTATCAATTCACCATAAATCCTAAACGTATTCATATTATCACAGTCCTTTAATTTCTCATTAATATGAATTAAACGTTTATTATATTTTCCTAATACATTTAAAATCAATTTTAATAAAGAATTACGATAATTAGTAAAATTTTCTAAAGTTTCTTTTGAAAAATAGAAATCATCAATAAAAAAATTAAGTGAAAAAGGAGAATTTTCAGTATTACTAAAATATAAAAAATAATCTCTTTTATTAAAATATAAATCAGTACAAAAAGATAATTTATTAGAATCAATATTATCAATTATATTATTAATCTCATCATAAATTAAATGTAAATTAGTTTTATATGATGTAATATCACTTTCAAATATCCATTTTTTCTGTTCGATTAATTTTTTTATTAAAAAATAAATAAAGTTTTTACTAAAACCATTAAAAGTATTAAATATAATGTTAGGTAATTCATCTTTTAAAATTTTTACATTTAAAATTTTAGGAGATAATATTTCACAAAAATTATTAAAGTTAGAAATTTCTAAAAAATTATATTTATCGGAAATTGGAAATTTGTAACGAATATGAGGAATAATATCTCTATTTTTTTCATTTGGCTCATCATGTTTTATATGGCGTAAACTATCTATAATAATATTTTGTTCATCTAATAAAATTACATTACTATGTTTTCCCATTATTTCAATTATAAGCTTTCTACTAAATACATCATCAACATCATCTAAACCTTCAAAATCAATAATAACTAATCTTTCTAAATCAAGAGTATATATTTTTTTAAAATGCAATCCTAATATATTTTTTCTTAAAATCATACAAAAATTAGGGGCCACTTGAGGATTTGAAACAGAATGTGTAGTTAAATGTATTCTACAATTACTAGACTCAGTACATATATTTAAGGCAAAATTTTTTCCTTTATTATACATTCCTAAAATTATATTATTCTTATTTGGTTGAAATATTTTATCTATTCTAGCTCCTTCCAAAAAAGAAAGCTCAGAACAAATAGCTTTTGTTACAATACCATCAAAAGCCATAACATATCAGTCCTTTCTTTATTATATATAGAAAAGTATAACATAAATAAAAAGATTAAATCAAGTATTTAAAGTTGTTTAAATTTAATATTAGCCACTTGAATACTAAGAAAAATTATTTATAAAATTAAAATAAATCAAGTGCATTAAGAATAAAAGCGAACATTAATAACATTTGTAATATTTAAAAAATTTTAAAGTCAGTGTATTTATTCGTGTGCGAAATTTGCAAAGCAAATATCGAGGCCTCATTATTTTTTATATTATAGGAAAAGAACTTTCTATATATAAAAAAGTATGTTATAATTTGAAATATTATAAATAAGAGGTGAGAAAAAATGAAAGATTTATTAAAAACAAATTGTTTTGATATCCAAGAAACAATGATAATAATAGGAAGTTGTTTACCTAACATGCAACCTGAAGCATATAAAGAGTTAGAAAAAATTTCCAATAATATTTATGAAGTTTGCTTGGAAAAAGAACACTTAAATATGATAGTAACAAAAATTATAGGTATGCTAGCAAGAGGAAAAGTAAAAAAATTAATATTTGCAACAGTAGATAAATCACCTCATTGCATTCAACTACATTATGTTATAAAAGAACTAGAAAATGCTATTGACATAAGTAATATTGAAATAATAAACTATGTAGCCACAGAAAATAAATTAATAAAAATACCTATAGAAGTAATAAGTTTATCAAAAAATTTATCAAAATTAAGTAAAAAAATATTGTGATAAAATAAGAACAAAAGCAGACATTAACAATATTTGCACTATTTATAATACTTTAAAGTCCACGTTTTTGTTCGTGCACTAAAATTTATGAAATCAATTTTATGTGCAATATTATATTTTTTATTATAGGAATTTCGAAGAACTTTTCTATAATATGAAAAAATATATTAAAAGAAATATATTTTCAATAAATACAAATTTTTTAAAAAAATTAAACTCTGAAAATATTGATTTTAAAGGCTTTTTTAAACGCTATGAAAAAAAATAAAAAAAATTTCAAAAAAAGTGTTGACAAAAATATAGAATGAGAGTATAATACAAATTGTTCACGCGGGGAGCGAGAACAAAGAACATTGAAAAATAAACAATAAAATCCTTTAGAGAATAAACCGAAGCGGTATAAGTTATAGAAATAT
>OKRZ01003622.1_pt1 | contig 10337 bp, 7 predicted proteins | sample 1601141 | NCBI WGS metagenome assembly OKRZ01 (sample SAMEA3541524, study PRJEB24748) | human gut metagenome | biome: human gut; feature: human-associated habitat; material: faeces | place: China | collected 2012
CCTCATACCCTGTAGAAAAGTATGCTTCAAATGCCTTCTTCGCATTTACCGGCATTGTTCCAGACGACTCTTCAAAGAAAACTTCAGCTATTCATGAGTGAAGGTCATATGGAACAGGTAGCAATTGTGGTTTCCGGTAAATATCATACCAGTTTTTTAAAAGTTCAGGAACTGGCAGAAATGATCATCCATGGGGCAGAAGCGGTTATCTCGGGACCGTATCCATTGATCATTGTTTTAGAAAATGATATTGCCAAAGTACTGGGGAATGCGATCAATGTACTCCTGGAACGCAAAAAGGATTTTATCTGTATTGATGGAATCTATGCGAATGACGGAGATTATATTGATATCGGAGAACCAGTTGCCATGGGACGTGCGGATTGTCGAGGAAGGTGGTAGGGGAGTAATTGTCCCAGTAGAGGGCATAGCCTTTGATGGAGTGGATGAAGGGGATACAGATACTCATGTTCTGGTTGCGGAGAAAGAGTTTCTGATTGCGTTGGTTCACTTTGCCGGTCTGCTGTTGGCCCAGACCGTAGATTACTTCGTCCTTATCCAGCAGAAAAGCCTGACGGACATTGTAGGAGGGGACGCCCGCGTCATTGAAAGGGGTAAACTGTGTTCCGTAGTCTTTGTCGGTCAGCAGCCGTTGCCCTAGCTTGTCGAAGAAGTAGATGCCGCCTGTTTCGGGGTTCACTTCCACTTGTATCATCTGACTGCTCAATGTTACATTTTTCCCGTTTTCACCGAAGGAAACCGGGGTTTGTTCCGGTGCTTTGATGACAACGAGGCTTTCTTTGTCGGAAGCTGTCTCACCGGGCGTCTTATATACCCGGACGATGGAAGGCGAATAAAATTCTACACTGACGTTCATCCCTTGTGCTGCATACTTGATGCCTTGGGAAGTACGTTGTACGTTTTGTGCCGTACCGTTTGCGGCAATGATCATGGCCCATGCCAACAGGATGCCTGTTTTTCTTAGATTCATTTTCATGGTTTCTTTAAGTGCTTTATGATACGGCAAAGGTAGGATGGAAGGACATTTTGCGGACAATAGCTATGTTGAAACAAACAACAATCAGGTTGATTTCTTCATTTCCTTTTCTTCTTTTGCTTTCTCATGTGGCTTCTCGTTCTCTGCTTGCCCTGCTTTTGCTCTGTTCTCTTCTTGTCCCATTCTCTTCGCTTTCTCTGTATATTCCGAGGGACGGCATCCATACATTTCTTGAAAACATTTGCTTAGGTAGCTGGAACTGCTGAAGCCGGTACGTTCCGCTATTTCGGTTACGCTCAGTTTGCCTTCGGCAAGTAGTTGCGCTGCCCGTTGGAGACGGATGTTGCGGATAAAGAGGCTGGGGGACTGGTCGAGCAAAGTCACCAGCTTGCGGTAGAGTCCGGTGCGTTCCATGCAGAGGTCACGGCTTAGTTGCTCTACGGAGTAGCCGTTGACGTCGAGGTTCTTTTCTACCAGTTCTATCGCTTGTACCAGGAAGGCGGATTCTGCACTGTCCGGTTCGGGGATATTTTGTACAGTACGGTTGGACTCTGCACTGTCCGGTTCTATGCCGTTTGGCTTTTCATTATCATCTGCCGTTTCGTTCCTGTCGCAGACGGAAGGGTGGCTTTTCTTCTCCGAACGGGCTTTCTGTTCGGCTTCATAGCTGTTGCATTGCTCTATCAGGTTGCGGATGCGGAGCAGCAGGATTTCTTCTTTATGTTGCTGTTTCATCTTTTTCTTGGTCTGATAGATATAGAGGCGGATGCTTGCTAAGACAATCAGTAACACGAAAACCGTATACAGAACGTAGGCGGTAGTCGTTTTCCACCAGGGAGCGTGGATAGTGACGTGTATCTTTGTGATGTTATCGTTCCATTGTAACAGGTTGTCGGATGCAGCGACTTTGAATGTGTATTCTCCCGGCGGTAGATTGGTATAGGATGCCTGCAGGATGCCGTTGCCGACTGTTGCATTCCCTTGTCCGCTGGCAAAAGCGTTCATCCATTGTTGGTCGATGCCTTCCAGTTGGTAGCGGTAGTAGGTGCGTTCGCTGTTCACGTAGTTCAGTGCCGAACATTCGAAGGTCAGAAAGTTCTGGTTATAGTCCAGTTCTAGCTCCTTTGTGTAAGGGGCGGCTTGCGGCAGGATGATGCGGTTTCCGTACTTTTCTCCTGTGTTTACTTTTTCACCGTAGAGATGTAAGTTGGTGAAAACCGGTTTGTAAGGCAGGCCCGGAGTGGCGGATTCATGGTCGGGACGGAAAATGGTAAAGCCGTCGATGCCTCCGAAATAGAGTGTACCGTCCGAAGACTCAAAGATAGCTCCCTGTATATATTCCTCTTCTAAAGCCCCGTCCAGTTGATTGAAGTTGGTAAAGCCGATTTCCTGATTCTCCGGATTGATATGGATACGTGAGATGCCATTGCTGGTAGTTACCCAGATATAGTTGTTTCTGTCTTCGATGATTGATTGTACGAAGTTATTGCTCAGTCCGTTTTCACGATAGAAAATGCGGTGGGCTTGTTTATTAGGTGAGGCGGATTGATTATCTGCTGTTTGTGTGGTCGGTTTGCTATCCGGTGTTTGCTCTTGATCGGTGAAGAGTTCCAGTCCGTCGGCTGTCCCTGCCCATGTCCAGCCCCGTGTGTCGGTGCATAGGGCGGTGTATGATTGCCCTCTGTAATATTTGTTTCCACCTCTTTGATCTAATTCCTTTGCCAATTCTGCAGAGACCGATAAGGCTGGTACAGGTAGCAGAGTCCGTGAACCGTCCTGATTGACAGCTAGCTGATAGATTGTGGAATGGCTTTTCAGATAGATATTGCCGTTATCATCTTCTGCAAAGGCTTTGACGGCGATGTCCTCTTCCGGTGATGCGGGGAAAGCAGTGCGGCTGACGTGAATCAGTTTGTGTGTGGCAGGATGATGATAGAGTAATCCCCGATTGAGTGTGCCTACCCATAATCCGCCTTGGGCATCCTGAAAGATGGTGCTGACTTCGGTCGAAACGAGCTTTCCCTTCTTTGTTTCCAGTACGGGGATGTATTGCTGTTCCCTGCTTTGGAGGTCGATGATCCAGAAACCGTGAACACAACTGATATAAGCTTTATCGCCCTGTGGAGTGATGATCAGGGTGTTGAGCGTGTAGTTCTGTTCGAACAGCTTCTCCCATGTCCGGTTTTGGGGATTAAAGTAGAAGAATCCTCCTTTGCGGCCGTTGCGTAACTGGTAGAATCCTTTTTGGCTTTTGACAACGAGAGAAGTACGGTTGAAGTCCTCCTGTTCCGAGGCGGGATAAGCAGCTCTGTCATACAACTGCTTTCCGGCTTTCGGGTCGTAGCAAACGACTTCGCCGGTATGATAGAATAGGTAAACCGCAAGTTCATCCGAATGTATGTCCTGTAGCTTTCGATGCTCATTTTCCGGCAGGGCGAGGCGGATGCCCGTTTCCAGTTCCCGCAACTCCTGAGAAGTAAGTAGCCAGATACGTCCCGAATTGTCGACGAAAAGGTCTTCTACCGGTTCGTGTATCTCTTTTCCCCGGAAATAGGAGTCAAGGTGAGGTATGTATTTTTCTTGATGGAGATCGATGCACATCAGTTTATGATAATCTTTAATCCATAGGAGTGAATCTCCGCATTGATAGATGCGGTAACATCCTTCATACTGTTTCAGCGGGGAAATGTCTTCTGCCGTGCGGTGAAGGTAGCTGAAATGTACGCCGTCATACAGATTGACATTCCCGTTGGTGGTGAATACCATTCTTCCGTCGGGGAGTTGGAGTATGTAGCGTATCTGGTTGTCGCTCAATCCTTGTGCCGTGTTGATCGATGTAAACAGGAAGTCATTGGCGTCCACCGTCAGTGTTATCCTGATACACAGGAGGAGGAATAGTAGTATTCGGGTGTTTTTCTGGTTATTTGCCGCCATTGGGATAAGGATTATGATGTTCGATGATGCAAAGATAAAAAAAGTCGGGGTTATACTTGGATAAACTGTTCTTTTTGTAAAGGGTTTCGGGAGGGAATGTCTGCATATCAATCAAAAAAGGGGGGAAATCATGCAAACGATGAAAGTTTGTATGCGAATATAATTATATTCCCTATTTTTGCTTTTGTTACAATGAGGACATTTAATCATAAAAGAAAAATAATATTATGAAGAAACTTGTAAGCACTTTGACAGCGATTCTTGGTATAAGCACTCTTGCAGCACAGGATGTGGTTGTAAAAGGACCGGACGAAAAGTTGCAGTTGGCGGTATTTGTGCAAAACGAGACGAAGCCTTGTTATTCTGTGAGTTACAACGGAAAGACGATGTTGGAAAAGTCTCCTTTAGGCATGAATACCAATATCGGTGATTTTACGAAGAATCTTAAACTGACCGGACATTCCGTCGACAAGATCGATACTGTTTATCAACAGACACGTATCAAAGTTTCCAACGTACATTACCGTGCCAATGAACTGACTTGTCATTTAGAGAATGAGCAGGGACAAAAGCTGGGAGTTGTTTTTCGGGTGAGTGATAATGATGTGGCTTTCCGCTATACTTTGCCGCATCAGGGAGGAAAAGCGAGTGTGACGGTGAAGGAAGAACAAACAGGTTTCCGCTTTCCGGAGCAGACTACTACTTTCTTGTGTCCGCAGAGCGATGCGATGATTGGCTGGAAACGTACGAAACCCAGTTATGAAGAAGAATATAAAGCGGATGCGCCGATGAGCGACCGTTCGCAGTACGGACATGGGTATACGTTCCCTTGTTTGTTTCGTATAGGAAATGACGGTTGGGTGCTGGTCAGCGAGACGGGTGTGGACAGTCGTTATTGCGGTTCACGTTTGAGTGATGTGAGTGAAGGGAATTTATATACGGTCGCCTTTCCGATGGCGGAAGAAAATAATGGAAACGGAACGGTCGCTCCTGCTTTTGCACTGCCCGGCGCTACTCCGTGGCGTACCATCACAGTGGGAGATCATCTGAAGCCGATTGTAGAAACAACCGTTCCGTGGGATGTGGTAAGCCCGCTTTATGAAACAAAACATGATTATCGTTTCGGGCGTGGCACGTGGAGCTGGATTCTCTGGCAGGACGACAGTATCAACTATGATGATCAGGTACGTTACATTGATTTTGCCTCGGCTATGGGATATGAGTATGCGTTGATCGATAACTGGTGGGATACCAGAATCGGGCATCAGCGTATGAAGTCGCTGGTTGAGTATGCACGCGATAAAGGTGTCGAGTTGTTCTTGTGGTATAGTTCTTCCGGCTATTGGAATGACATTGAACAGGGACCGGTGAACCGAATGGATAATGCAATCATTCGTAAACGTGAAATGAAATGGCTGCAAAGTCTCGGTGTGAAGGGAATCAAGGTTGATTTCTTCGGCGGTGACAAGCAGGAGACAATGCGGCTGTATGAAGATATTCTGAGCGATGCGGACGATCACGGATTGATGGTGATTTTCCACGGTTGCACATTACCTCGCGGATGGGAGCGTATGTATCCGAATTATGTGGGCAGTGAAGCAGTGCTGGCTTCGGAAAATATGGTGTTCAATCAGCATTTCTGTGATGAGGAAGCGTTCAATACTTGCCTGCATCCGTTTATCCGCAATACGGTGGGATCGATGGAGTTTGGCGGCTGCTTTCTGAATAAGCGCCTGAACCGTAATAACGACGGCGGTACGACACGCCGGACTACGGACGTGTTCCAGTTGGCGACTACCGTTCTCTTTCAGAATCCGGTTCAGAACTTTGCACTGGCTCCTAACAATCTGAAAGATGTTCCGGCTGTTTGCATGGACTTTATGAAGCGGGTGCCCACAACGTGGGATGAGACACGGTTTGTTGATGGCTATCCGGGGAAGTATGTGGTGTTGGCCCGTCGTCAGGGAGATACCTGGTATCTGGCGGCTGTAAATGCCGGCAAAGAACCGCTGAAACTAAAACTGGATTTGGAAATGTTTGCCGGAAAGACGGTGGCTCTTTATAAGGATGATAAAAAGGGAGAACCGGAGTTAACGTCACTGAAAGTGAAGGAAAACGGTAAGGTGCAGTTGGAAATCCGCCCTCAAGGAGGTATTCTTTGTATAAAGTAGCCTGTCAATATGGTTTATTTGTAAATGCTGTTACTTTAAATATCGGTATTGTCTTATCGTAAATCGTATTTATCCTATTAAACTTACCAGAAAAAAAGTACGTTTGCATTGTCTTATTCAACTGTAATTTTTGTATGAATCAGGCATTAACTTTGGATAATAGATAATAGTATGCAAAAACAGATCTTTTTTAGTTTTGTGCTGGTAATGATGTTGTTAGGGAAAGTGAAAGCTCAGCACAATAATCCTTTTGGCAATGCATTGATTCCGGATATGATTGCCGATGCGAGTATTCAGGAAATTAATGGTGTCTTTTATTGCTATGCCACTACTGATGGCTATGGGCAGGGACTTAAAACATCAGGCCCTCCGGTAGTATGGAAATCAAAAGACTTTGTACACTGGAGTTTTGATGGAACTTACTTCCCTTCGGCTGCAAAGGAGAAGTATTGGGCTCCCAGTAAAGCAATTTTTGCTAATGGTAAATATTATATATATCCCACTATCAATGGGTATATGTATCCTGCTGTAGCTGATAAGCCTGAAGGACCGTTTAAACTGGCACGTGGGAAAGACGAATTCTATAAGCCTTTTACTCCTTCTACTTTATTGCAGAGTAAGAATCCGGGCGGGATTGATGCTGAAATCTTTGTTGACGACGATGGGCAGGCTTATGTGTTTTGGGGACGAAGGCATGTAGCCAAACTCAACGAGGATATGATTACGGTGGATTCTGTAGTACAGGTAATTTCTACTCCTCGCAAGGAGTACTCTGAGGGACCTATCTTTTTCAAACGTAAAGGAATATATTATTATTTGTACACTATCGGAGGGGATGAGAAATATCAATATGCGTATGTAATGAGCCGGGTTTCCCCTATGGGACCTTTTGAAGCTCCTGAACAGGATATAATATCTACTACCAATTATGAACGGGGAATCTTCGGACCGGGACATGGTTGTGTCTTTCATCTTGAGGGTACGGATAATTATTATTTCGCATATTTAGAGTTTGGCAGGCGAAGTACAAACCGTCAGACATATGTGAATCAACTGAAATTTAATGAAGACGGTACGATTCGCCCTGTCGAACTAACAATGGATGGAGTGGGGGCATTGAAGAAGGTGAAATCAGATAAAAAAATAAAAATAGATACAGTTTATGCGTCTAGTATTGAAGTGCCGTTGAAGATTGAACCGATGAAAGACCCGACATGTCTGCGGACAGAATATTTTGTTCCTTCTTTTGCGGTGGACGGGGCAAATGGTTCCCGATGGATGGCTGCTGCCGAAGATAGTATTAATCCATGGATTGTGGCAGATTTGGGTACTGTAAAGAAGGTCAGACGCAGTGAAATTTATTTTGTACGCCCTACTGCCGGACATGCTTATGTTATTGAAGCATCGATGGATGGAAAAGTCTGGCAAGAGTTCGCTGTCCATCAAGATAGGAAGATGTGTTCACCACATACCGATGTCTTGAATAAAAGGTTCCGTTATCTGAGAATTAAAATCCTAAAAGGAGTCCCCGGTATCTGGGAATGGAATATTTATTAATAAGCCAAAGAGGAAGATGGCAATATGAGAACTGTATGGACAGTAATCAGCTATATGCTTTCCTGATTACGATAGATGTCGATATTGTCTTATCGTAGATCGTATTCATCCTATTAATGTCTACTAAAAAAGCAGTACGTTTGTAATCAATAATTCAATCGTAATATTTATGAAAACAAAAAAACTACTGTTACTGTCTTTATTGTTCGTGGCGGGGACTTTATCTGCTCGAAATTATCAAGTTCCTGTCTCGGAACAAGATGAACCTATGATGCAAGGAAAATTCCAACCTACTTGGGAGTCATTGTCTAATTATAAAGTACCGGAATGGTTCAGAAATGTAAAGTTTGGTATTTGGGCTCATTGGGGACCTCAATGCGTGGAAGGAAGCGGTGATTGGATGGCTCGTCATTTGTATATGGAAAATTCACGAGAATATCGGCATCATGTAGCGAATTACGGTCATCCTTCTGAATTTGGCTTTAAAGATATTATTCCGTTATGGAAGGCTGAAAAATGGAATCCTGATAAGTTGGTTGCATTCTATAAAAAAATAGGTGCTCAGTATTTTTTTGCTTTGGGTAACCATCATGATAACATGGACCTTTGGGATAGTAAATACCAACCATGGAACTCTGTCAATATGGGACCAGAAAAAGATATATTGAAAGGATGGGAGAAAGCAGCGCGTAAACATGGACTTTATTTTGGCGTCAGCCTGCATGCTGATCATGCCTGGAGTTGGTATGAAACAGCTCAAAGACATGATACTCAAGGACCTAAAAAAGGTGTCCCATATGATGGGAAATTAACGAAAGCTGATGGCAAGGGAAAATGGTGGGAAGGATATGATCCTCAGGATTTGTATGCTCAGAATCATCCGTTGAGTCAGAATAGTTGGGATAATGGTGCAATTCACAGGCAATGGGCATGGGGAAATGGAGTTTGTTTGCCGACACAGGAGTATTGTACTAATTTCTATAACCGTACACTTGATGTAATAAACCGCTATAATCCGGATTTATTATATTTTGATGTAACAGTGGCACCTTTTTATCCTATAAGTGATGCAGGTTTAAAGATTGCTGCTCATTTCTATAATCATAATATGTCTACGCAAAAGGGTAAATTGAATGCTGTAATGTTTGGTAAGATGCTTGATGCTGATCAACGTAAAGCCTTGGTATGGGATGTAGAACGTGGAGCTCCAAATAAAATAATAGATGAATCCTGGCAGTCATGTTCGTGCCTTGGCGGATGGCACTACAGTACGTCTGTATATGATAATAACCAATATAAGTCAGCATCTGACGTTGTAAAATTATTAGTTGATATTGTCAGCAAAAATGGTAACTTGCTCTTAAGTGTTCCGTTGCGTGCAGATGGAACTTTTGATGAAAAAGAAGAAAAAATATTGAATGAATTTGGTGCTTGGATGAACATTAATAAAGAAGCAATCTATGATACACGTCCTTGGAAAGTATTTGGAGAGGGACCTATAGCGGAAGGAAATGTTCAACTTAAAGCACAGGGATTTAACGAAGGGGCCTATAGTAAAGCCGATGCAAAAGAAATACGTTTTACACAGACAGAGAAAAATCTGTATGCTACAGTCTTGGAATGGCCCGAAGATGGGAAAATATTAATTAAATCTTTAGCGGAAGGGAATGAACTATATCCCAATAAGATAAGTAAAGTTGAATTGCTTGGTTACGGAAAAGTACCTTTCTCACGTACAGATAAGGGACTTATTGTCAATATTCCAAATAAGTCATTGAAAAATATAGCTCCTGTTTTTAAGATTAGAAAATAGAAAGCACTGTCATGCCGCATATTCAGGGATACAAAATGAAAGAGTATGACATACCGACGAAGAGGTATTGCCAAACTTTAAGCTTGAAAAATGATCCGATGCTGATTGAAGAGTATCGTAAGATACATAGTGAAGAAAAAGCTTGGCCGGAAATTAGAGCGGGAATTCGTGCTGTAGGCATTTTGGAAATGGAAATTTATATATTGGGATCACAACTCTTTATGATTATAGAAACTCCGCTTGACTTTGACTGGGAGATAGCTATGGATAAATTATCTCATCTTCCGCGACAGGCTGACTGGGAAAAGTATGTATCCAGATTTCAAGAATGTTCGCCTTTGAACTCGTCTGCGGAGAAATGGAAATTGATGGAACGTATGTTTTATCTTTATGAAGATTAGTTGAGACTATGTAATCGTTTACTATTTGTTAATGAAAAAAGGAATAGCACCTTCTACGCTATTCCTTTTTTATTAAGAATGATAAGAGGTACGATATTCTTGGGGAGTAACGCCGGTGATTTTTTTGAATAACCTGTTGAAGTATGAATAATCTTCAAATGCTAGATTTAATGCAACATTTTTGATTGACATATCATCGGTTATTAATATGAGCTGAGCTTTCTCTATTTTTTTGCGGATAATATATCTTAAAGGTGTATCTCCTGTCTCTTTTTTGAATAGGCGAATAAAATGGTCTTTTGATAAGCCGGATTTCTCTGCTAATACTCCTAATTCAATAGTTTCATTTATGTGCTTACGGATGTAGTGGATGGCTTCTTCTATCCGGTTATCTTTTAATACCATTTTTATTTGAGCTCTTTGTAGAAATCGTGCTAGCAATTGGTATACAATACCTCTTGACT